>Ga0075156_10000086_pt1 | contig 42702 bp, 37 predicted proteins | sample JI81AbrownDNA_FD_70966 | JGI IMG/M metagenome (GOLD analysis project Ga0075156, IMG submission 70966) | Wastewater effluent complex algal communities from Wisconsin, to seasonally profile nutrient transformation and Carbon sequestration -... | ecosystem: Engineered > WWTP > Effluent > Algae...
CAGCGGACATAGCGCTGTAGGAATCTGACCCGGGAAGTCCCAGGATCGCCTGAGCGGTGGTGCGCCGAAGTTGATCCGAGTTCGAGTTGTCTACACCAGTAGTCAGCACCGCAGTCAACCCAGCAGGGTCGTAGGCAATGGCCCCACGGGCGGTTGCCCCGACTCCGGTTGCTGCATTGGTGCAGTCCACCTGAAGCCCAGCAAGCCAATCGGCTGCCCGATCGGCAACAGCGGTGCGGCCGGCTAGCCGCATCGACTGGCCAACAAGTCCGGTCGTACTGGCGTTTGCGCCCTGCCATGGAGGCGCATCAAAGGAACCATCGGATGCTTGAACCCCCGCAAGGAAGTCGGCGGCTTTCTCCAGCGCCGCTGCCACCCCTGGTTGTCCGCTGACCCCTGACGCAACGAGCGCCTGAATCGCCATTGCGGTTGCGTCGTTGTCAGCGTCGGCATTGCTGGCGCAATGACCGGTCGCCTCATCGGGCGAGAAGGGATACCCGCCATTGGCGCATTGGAGACCCACCAGCCACTGCACAGCATCTGCGGGCACGGAACCCCAGTGGCTCAGCGCCAAGAGCGCGAGGCTCTGGCTGAATGATCCGCTGTAATCAGAGCCGGCCACGTTGTCACGGAAGCGTCCCACGTTGGGGGCGGTCGTTGACTTCAGTGACGAGAGGTTCGCAATGAGGTCAACATCATGGAACGTCGTTGCGTCGCGTCCTTGGACTTGGGCAACGAGCGCAACCTTCGCGACCGCTCCTGCGCTTCGACTGTCTCCACCGGCGGGGCTGATGTAGTCATACACGTTGTCGCGGAGCGCATCAGTCGCCGTCGCGGCAGCACCGGCGGCGACCTTGCGGGAGGTCAGCGCGAGGATCGCATCGGCGGTGAGCCCCCAGTCGGTGGTTCCCGGCGTCCAGGTGCTCGGAATCTTTCCATCAACGAACTCCCCGGCAAGCCATCCGGCAGCGGCATCTGCATTCGCGGGGGTAGTTATTGCGGCGGACGGTGCGGCAGTCGCCAGCCCGGCTATTGCCATCGCACCACTGAGTGCCAGAGCAATCGTTGCGTTCAGTCTTGTCTTCGGTGATCCCACGGTTTGCGCCTTTCGATGAGCAGCCCGCCAGCGGTCCGCATCACCACAACCAACAAACCCCCATTCAGATCTCGCAGAGCGAGCAGAAGGGGGCGCAGTCGGATCCAGAGATCCGGCTCCACCCGCAGCCTCGACGGTAGAGAGCCACACACTCCCGTGATGGTTTTCCGACTTATCGACGACTCTCGTCGTCGACCTACGGTTGCGGGTCAGCGCCGGATTTTGACCGGCTTACCCATCACAGCAGCTTCAGTAGTTCAACATCACCCAGAAGACCGGGCAACGATCACGGACGCTAACACGCCAGCGGCGAGCGTCATCACACCTGGGGCATGTGCCTGGCTTCTCGTGGCCGACAACAGGTGTCATGCCCGCACTTTGGCTAGCGTTTGCTCACACAACGGACGTGGCTTCAGGTGGCCGCGAGGTGCGGAGGAGACGTGGCGGGACTCAGTCGGCGCGCCTTCCTAGCAACCACAACGGCGCTCGCCGGATCCTTTGCGTTGCCGAACGACTTGCTGGCGCGCAGTCTGGCCGCCCCACTGACGCCATCCGGTGCTCCATCGACTTTGCAACAGACGATCCGTCTGAGCCAGACCGCGAACCAGCAATACCGAAATCTGGTTGCGGCACCCGGCGAGCCATACATCGTTCGGACGGACCTCCTTGGACAACAACCAAACCCGAAGCGTGCGGCCGCGCGCAGATCCTTGGCCTACCTTGGCCATTTCAGCGACATTCACATCGTCGACGCTCAGAGTCCCGGGCGGCTTGAACCGCTCATTGCGGTGGCTGCCAGCTTCATCGACGCCTCGCGCCCGCAAGACACGATGACCGTTCAGGTGCTGGCACAAATGGTTGAAGCAGTAGATGCGCTGTCAACGTCGCCGCTGACAGGTGCACCGATGAATGCTGCGCTCAATACCGGCGACAGCGCGGATTCGCGCAACTCGTTGGAACTGCAATGGTGCATCGACATGCTCGACGGAAGATCGGTCGTCCCGAATAGTGGAAAGCGTGGTGAGTACCAAGGCGTTCAGGTGTGGGACGAAGCCGATTATGTCTACCATCCGGACAACCCTGGACTCAACGAGTTCGGGACGCGCGGATTTCCCGCAGTACCTGGCGTCCTGCAAGCTGCGGTCGATCAAAACGTTGAATCGGTCGGACTGCGGGTTCCGTGGTTCACCGTCTACGGCAACCACGACACCTTGTTCATGGGAAACATCCAGGTTGAGTCAGCTCTGGCATCGTGGGCGATCAACGATCGCAAGAGTTCACTGTGGCCAGCGACGGTGAATCTCATGGCCAACTGGTGGGCGTCGAACTCCAGCATGTTCCAGCAACTCGTTAACACCATTCGCGCCCGAAACGAATTCTTTGCAGGCGTTCACACCGTTACGGCCAACCCCGAACGAAAGATCTTCGACCAGGCCGGATTCATGCAGGCTCACCTGAAGAGTCCCGCCACTCCGGGTCCGGTGGGGCACGGATTCACCCAGCAGAACGTGGACACGGGCCAGACGTGGTGGAAGACCGATGTCACAGACTGGCTGCGAGTGTTTGGCCTCGATACCTGCAATCAGGTAACCGGTGCAGACGGGGCAGTGCCGCAAGATCAATTCGACTGGCTGCGCTCAGAGCTCGAGCAGGCGCAGGCGGAGAAGAAGCTGGCAATCGTGTGCAGCCACCACAACAGTTACACACTTGAGAACGTTGCTGAGCCCGCCATCGGTCCGAGTCAGAACCTGATTCACTCCGACGAATTTGTCGCCATGCTGCTTGAGTTCCCGAACCTGGTGGCGTGGGTCAACGGCCACACGCACATCAACACCATCACGGCGCATCCTCGCGCTGGCAGTGGCGGGTTCTGGGAGATCACCACGGCGTCTTGCGTTGACTACCCTCAGCAGCAACAAGTCATCGAAATCGTCGACAACCGAGACTCAACACTGTCGATCTTCACCACAACTGTGGATCACCAGTCGAGCGCCGCGTGGAATCAGGGTGACTACTCACAAGCCGGGTTGGCGTCGCTGAGCCGCCAACTTGCTGCGAATGCATGGCAGTTCGAACCCCTCCCGCGTCAAGGGTCGGCATTGGATCGAAACTGCGAACTGCTCCTGCCCGCGCCCTTTGAACTTTCCGCCATCACTGCGAAACAACTTGAGCGCGAACATGCAGTCAGCCGCGCCCGACTCCTGGCCGGCGATGTACGACGGCCGCAACAATGAAGTCGAAACGACCGACCCGACGAGTCGGCGCAGCCATCACAGTGGCTCTCGTGGGAATCGCGGCGCTTAGCGGCTGCAGTCAGGTCAAGGGACTTGCCGTGCAGGGCAACATGAACGTGATCTACCTCGAAACCGCTGCCAGCGACGTCCTGCTTTCACAGAACGTCGCAATCGAAAAGAAGCCTGTGTGCACCGTTAATGATTCAGCCGACTACTCGTGCATTGGTACTGCAGCGGGCGGCGTGCCGATTACCGTCACTGTGCCGGATTCCTCCGGTGACCCGATCATGATCATCACGCTTGGCGGCAAGCAGGTCTTCAGCGGTTCCGTCTTGGACGTCATCGAAGCGAATTCACAGGCGACACCATGACGTCCTCAACCGAGCTGGACTCCGTCACCCCCAACGCCCGACAAACCGGCCTGCGGGCGGCCGCCCGACGAGTTTGGCGATCATCGCGAGTCTTCGTCACCGTGACCGTGGTGAACGCGATTGTGCAGTCGCTACTGATCGTTCCCCGACCCATTTTTGGAATCGATACCGGCCTTTTCGTTCTATTGGCTATTGCGTCGTACGTCGTGCTCGTCGCCTCGCTCACGATCATCGTTGGCGCGGCACTGCAGTCCGGAACCGGCCCGAGTACCTTGCGCACCGCCTACGGAAAGATGCGCCCACACCTGCTTCGTTTCGTCGTCATTACCGTTCTCTGGACCATCGCAACCGTCATCGGCCTGCTGTTCTGGACATATCCCGGCCTGCTGATTCTGGCGCTCACTCCATACGTCGTGATTGCCGCGGCCGACGGTCACGAGCATCCCGTGCGGGCGAACTTCCAGGCAATCAAATTCCACTTTGGACGCTACGTCGGTTTGCTGCTGGTAACCGTGGTTCTGCTTTCGCTGATGTTTCTGGCCAGCGCCGCCCTTACGTTCTTCGTCGACGGCGCACCTGCAGCATTCTTGATCTGGCTATACCTCGGGTTTATCGGCTGCTGGCTCATGACGGGTTGGGTGCTGCTGTGGCGCAGCACTCCACCCGGCCAGGAAAGCGCCAGCGCTACGGACTGACCCGCCCGTTCGCGACGAAACATGCGTGGGTGATGGGCATGAGTCGCGCCCACTCCGCTTCCATCTTCTCGGCGACCATCTCAATCTCGCGCTGCGGATACGACGGGAAGTGCGATTCGTTGTCCTTGGTCCGCAGACTAAGGAACGACATGAGCGAGCGCGCGTTGCACGTTGCGTACATGGTCGAGAACGTGTTGACGGGCAGGACACCGCGAGCAACCTCGCGAGCGACACCAGCGTCGAGCATTTGCTGGTACGCCGCATACGAACTCTCGCAAGCACGAATCGTTGCTTCATGGACGATGCGTGACTGTTCTGCTGTGCCGTCCAGGAACTCGTAGTGCCCGGCCTTGCCAACCTGAACAAGCTTGCGATCTGGGCCTGGGACGTAGAAGACCGGTGCCAACTCGCGGTATCGGCCGCTCTCTTCGTTGTAGCTCCAGCCCACCCGGTGGCGGTGGAATTCGCGGAATACGAAGATCGGCGCTGAGATCATGAACGTCATGGAATTGTGCTCGAAGGGCGTGCCGTGGCGGTTCTTCATCAGGAAGTTAATGAGGCCCTTCGATGCATTCGGGTCCTCACTCTGGGCCTCCAGTGACTTCTCACCAGCCGTGGAAACGCGGGCAGACCAGACTACGTCGCTGTCTTCTGCAGCGGAGCGCACGAGTTCAACCGTGACGTCGCTGCGAAACTTCGCTGCTGGAGTTATCTGGCCTGAATCTGACATCCACTCATCCTCACTTCAATGAGCCACTGTCACCAGATGTGGCCCGATCTGCCGTGTCGAAGTCTCCCCAATTTTCGTGCGATACCCGACTTACGACACTCTGGAACCGGCACCGGAATCACTTTATGCCTCGTTCCGGCACCTCAAAGATCAAACCCGCAAAATTGGAGTCCGAATGAGCCTGCGCAGCACCAACATCGCCAAGATTCGTGGCGGAGACTTCGACGTGCTGATCGTTGGTGGCGGCATCAACGGAGCCGTCAGTGCTGCCGCCCTGGCATCTCGTGGCGCCAGGGTCGCAATGGTTGACCGCGGCGATTTCGCCGGCTTCACCTCCATGCAGTCGTCGAACCTGGTGTGGGGCGGCTTTAAGTATCTGGAGAACTACGAGATCCCACTGGTCCGCCATCTCTGCATGTCTCGCAACCGGCTGATCAAGGCGTACCCCGCGAACCTCAAGGAGATCCGCTTCCTGGCGGCCCTCGACGAGCACTCCCCGTACAAGCCCTGGTTCGCGGGCCTCGGCTCGACGGCCTACTGGGCGATCGGCAACTGCTTCACCAAACCCCCGAAGGTGTACTCGAGGGAACGCCTTCACAAGGCCGAACCCGTGATCGACATGGATGGCGTCCAAGGAGGCATCGAGTACTCCGATGCCTACGTCGTCGACAACGACTCTCGGTTTGTCTTCGGATTCGTGCGAGGTGCGCTCAACGTCGGCGCTGCCTGCGCCAACTACGTAGAGCTAACGAACGCCACTCGCGATTCGCGAGGTTGGAGCGCCGAGCTCACCGACACCGACACCGGCGATACCTTCACGTGCAAAGCGCGGGTAATCGTCAACGCCGCCGGGCCCTTCGTCGATGACCTCAATAGTCAACTCGGCATCGAGTCCAAGCACCAAATCGTGTTCTCGAAGGGCATCCACCTGATCGTCCCTCGGATCGTGAGCAACGAGAAGGTGCTCGCCTTCTTTGACGACACCGAGCGACTCTTCTACGTGATCCCGATGGGGTCCAGGTCTGTCATCGGCACAACGGATGAACGCGTCGTCGATCCGGTTACTCAGGTCGACGAGGAGGACCGCGACTTCCTCCTCGAACAGATCAACAAGCGACTCGACCTGCCGAAGCCGCTAACACCTGACGACATCATTTCCACCCGATGCGGGGTACGACCGCTGGTCGTCGAACGCACTGACAACTCGCACACCGAGACTGATTGGACCTCGCTTTCGCGCAAGCATGCCCTCGAAATGGATCCAGCGGATTCGTTCATCACCATCTTTGGCGGAAAGATCACCGACTGTCTCAACATCGGCGAAGAGGTGTGTGAGGCGGCAATCGAACTCGGCATCCGACTCGATAAGGACCGCAAAGATTGGTACGGCGAGCCGCCCAAGGCGACGCGCGACGAATTCTTCCGCCAGGCCCGACTCATGGGACTCGACAAGCTGCGCAAGCGGGCGAACTTCGAGACGCTCTCCACTCGCTTGTGGCGGCGGTACGGGATGCGCGCATTTGCGATGCTTGAGGCCATCCGCGACAACCCCTCCATGTCGGACGAAATCATCGAGGGTGCCGAGTACGTTCGCGTCGAACTCTTCTATGCGGCAAAGACCGAGATGATCACAAAGCTTGACGACTTCCTGCGACGCCGCTCGAAGATCGCGCTCATCCTGGGCCGCGGAATTCTCGAGGACGCCGACGGACTTCGCGAGGCATGCCAACTGCTCTTCGGTGAAGACGCCGACCGACGCTTCGTCGAGTACTTCACCGCCGACCCGCTCGCGCAAGCGGCGGGTGACCCGAACGCTGCCGCCTAGCCCGCTACGACCAACTGCCTCGACACGCGTTTCACCCGATAGTGCTTTCGTGCCTTCCTGGCGAAGATCCGCGCAATGCTCACGGCCGTATCCACCATCCTTCGAGCAGTAACGGTGCTTCCCGAAACCCTCTCATTGATCTCTACCGGCGCTGCGTGAAAGTCCGTGTACCCAGCTTCCGACGCCGCAACGAAGAGCTCAACATCAAATGCAAACCCGTCCTCCCGCATCCGCGGAAGCACCTGCTTGAATACGGACCCACGGACAACCTTGGCTCCACATTGGGTGTCGTCGACCGGAAGTCGCAACGCAAGCCGGACCGTCGACTTGAAGGCATAGGGCATCACCTTGCGGATGGGACTTGAGGAATTCTGGGATCCATCGGCGTCCTTCGAGGCGAAGACGATATGGCTGCCTGTGAGCGTGATGCGGTGGTAGTAATCCCGAATGAACACCGGGTCGATGTCGCCATCGGCATCGATGAATCCGATGTAGTCGCCCGCTGATGCACTGACACCAGCAGCAATCGCTGCACCCTTTCCACGGTTCTCTTCAAGGCGCAGAACGCGAACGCGTCGGTCCACTCCCTCCAAGTGTCGAGCCGAACCATCGGCACTTCCGTCGTCCACGGCGATGACTTCAAAGTTGACATGATGGGCGGAAAGAACGGCACAAAGCTCATCAACGGTCTGACGGACCACTGGTCCGGGATTGAGGAACGGGACCACCACTGACAGATCAGCCCGCGCCGATGCGATCGCGGATCCGCGAGGCGGATACCCGGCCACAGGAAGCTGGGCCTGGGGAACCGATGGCCAGCTGTTAAACGGATCGTGGTCGATGTGACCAAAAGGGACAACCTGAGTAGTGCTCACGACATTCTCCTAATGGGTTCCGGCTGACAGTGCGCAGTTGCGCTCCTGCACCGCTCCCACAGATGTCTCTGTGTGTGATCGAAACGGTGAGCACGTCGTTCCCAACAGGTTGGGTCGATGAACCTCCCGACCGAGGTGAACCGGTTGACAAAGACTGTTTCGTTTGACGTGCGGACCCGCGGGGCAACCTGCTGACGCTGCACCGGTTCGAAGGGTTCAGCTGAGGAGCACCTAGCGAATACGCGGCCAAATCTGTGCACTCACCCGAGGTCTTCCCTCGTCAGTCCCATGAGGCAGTTGGCAAATCGCTGCTGCTACTACCCCTACAAATAAGGAGAAAGAACATGTCACGTCTAGCCCGCCGAGCACTCGTAACCGCATGTGGCGTTGCAATCATTGGTGGCGTCGTCGGCACCGGCGCATCAGCCGCCACTGCTGCACCCGCACCCGCAGCGCCGGCCTCTGCCGTCCAAATTCAGAGCCTGGATCAGGCCGTCCCGAACTCCACAAAGATGGATATGGACTGGCTCAAGGACAACAACCAATACAAACTCGACGTCGTTGATAAGGGTGCAGAGGATGGTGGCGCCGTCTACTTCAGCCACAACGATGACAAGGACATCGACTCCGCTAAGGAGTTCGGTCCGGCGAAGAACTACGTGACAAACAGTGGCCAGTACCAGTTCGCCTCGAAGGCCGGCTGGGGATGCAAGTTCTTCGTCAAGTTTGCTGTCAAGAAGAAGATCGGCGGACTCGACACGACGGTCGGCTACGTGAAGTTGCACTTCCGTGACCCGAACACCGGCCACAACGAACTCTGGTTCGACAGCCCCGAGTACACCGCGGCAGCCAAGGATCTGAACGTCGCCTTCGAAACCGAAGCCAAGATCGACAGAGACGGGCAGCACCCGAAGTCGAGCTTCAAGTTCAAGGTCGTGAGCAACCTGAAGAAGTAGCCCGAAAGCCCATGCGTGGGTGGTGTGCATCCCCGCACCACCCACGCAGCGAGGCTCAACAGCCAGCGTGGCAACGGCCCTGACCCATGCACCACGACCAACAAACTCACAACTCGGAGTCACAATGCAACACCGCTTCTCAACATCGACGATCGCAGTTCTCACAGGTGCGCTATTGGGTCTTGCCGTGACCGCCCCCGCCGTCACCTCCGCGAATGCCTCAGACTCCCTAACTACTGCCAGTGCAGCATCGTTCGCCGCAACATTCGACTCCGCAGGGACCTACCCCTTCACTGTCCCGAGCGGCGTCAACCAGATCAAGGTTGAGGCGTGCGGTGGAGGAACTCGGATCCTTGGCGACTCGCGATTCGACCGCCAGGGTGGCTCCGTTTCGGCGCTCTTAAAGGTGAAGCCAGGCCAAACTCTGCAAGTGAACGTTGCCGGTGGAACGACATTTGACAAGGCGAATCCACTTCCAACTGGCGGCTTCAATGGCGGCGGGTCGGGCAGCAGCACACCGCAGTCAGTCTCACCCGGGGGTGCCGGCGCGACGGATATTCGGACGGGCGCATATGGCCAAGCCGATCGCGTGATTGTCGCCGGAGGCGCAGGCGGTTCCAGTGTGAATGGTTCCGGTCCAGCATCTCCTGGCGGTTCTGGAGGGTCACCCAACGGTAAAGCCGGAGACGGCCCAGCCGAATACAGCGGAAAGGGTGCCACGTCAAACAAACCCGGCGACGGTGCATTTTCCGACCACCTACCGACTCGCGGAAGCCTCGGCACTGGTGGCACAGGCGTTCCAAACTCGTACACCAGTCGTACCGTCGGCGGCGGTGGCGGCGGCGGCCAATACGGCGGTGGCGGCGGCTTCGGCTCAGGCGCAGCCGGTGGCGGGTCCAGCTTCGCCGACCCGACCTCAACGGCAGCGGTCAAGTACGGGACTTCAGCACTTCAGTCAGTCGACGGCCGAGTGACGATTTCGCTACCCATGAGTATCCGCACAAATGCCCTACCCGTATCGGAGCCTCGCGCTGCCTATGCGGCGAAGCTCAACGCTGACGGCGGCTCGGGCGAATACGTGTGGTCGCTCTCAGGCGGAGAACTGCCGCCTGGACTCTCACTCGACCGACGAACGGGTGCCATTGCAGGAGCAACCTCCACGGCTGGAGTCTTCAGTTTCACCGCGCAGGTTGCGGACGCCACGGACTCGACCGTCACCGCAAGCAAGAGCTTCAAGCTACGCGTCTGGGGAGGAATCGACCAGGAGTCGTTGCCCGCCGCTGAACTCGGCAAGCCCTACAGCACGACCCTGACCGCAACTGGTGGGTTCGACAGCAATTCATGGACCGTGACGGCCGGCAAACTACCTGCTGGACTCACGCTGGAACCGGACACCGGTCGCATCTCTGGGGTTGCAACCGGAGACGGCACAGCCACCACCATCGAGGTCATCGACACCGTCAGTAAACGCGTGGCGTCCAAGACCTTGACGATCGACGTCTTCAGTAGCGAGTTGGCCATCGAAGGCCCTGAGACTTACGCGATCATCGCTGATCAGTTTGTTCGAATACCACTTGCTGTCCGGGGCGGAGTTGGCCCGTACACCTGGTCGGTCAAGGGAAATCTCCCACGCGGAATTCGACTTACCCAGGACGGCCAACTCCACGGGACGACCACTGCCAGCCCCTATCGCTACCGGTTCATCCTCACGGTGACTGATGCGACCGGCGCGACGGCCTCGGCAAACAAGTCGATCATCTGTACCCGATGAGGGCACGCCTCCACCCTGATAGGCACGATTGCCTCATGCACAACCCATGGAACGAGTACGTCCTGCCCCGTATGACCGACCAACTCCTTGATAACCGGACGGTGGCTGGCTACCGCGAAAGAGCGGCAGCCGGGCTTACAGGAGAGGTCGTCGAGATTGGCTTCGGCTCGGGTCTCAATGTTCCCGCGTATCCCGATGGCGTCACGAAGGTCATCGCGATCGAACCATCGACAACAGCCCGCAATCTCGCCCGCGAACGAGTGGGTGCGACCACCATCCCCATCGAATTCCGCGGACTTGACGGCCAGCACCTTCCGCTTTCCGATGCATCTGCCGACAGTGCGTTGAGCACCTTCACGCTGTGCACAATTCCTGACGCAGGCAAAGCACTTTCAGAACTCCACCGAGTCTTGAAGCCTGGCGGCACCTTCTGCTTCGTCGAGCACGGGGTGTCACCTAACCCGCGCGTCAGCGCCTGGCAGAACCGCCTTAATCCCGTTCAACAGCGAGTTGCCGGAGGCTGCAATCTCAACCGGCGGATAGACGAACTCGTCACCAACAGCGGCTTCGAAATTCAGTCGCTCGACACCTTCGAAATGCCGGGGCCGCGACTGACAGCGCCCTGGGGTTACGTCTACTTGGGATGCGCAACCCGGCGCTAGGCGAACCTCAATTTGCAGGCGGACGCCGCTAGACGAGGCCGCCGTACAGCTCGTCGCGACTCAACGGGCGCGCGTAATCCCAGCTGTGCTCACCAGCACGGGCCGCCTGAATGCGGGCTGCGAGCTCGTCGCGATCGGTACCTACGAACACGTAGGCGACACAATCAAACTCGCACCACAGTTCAGCTTCGAACTCAACACCGGCCTCATCGATCCGTCGCTGCAACGGAATGGCAGCGTTGGCGATGTGAACTTCTGCTGCGTGCGCCGAACCCATGAACCTCGTGACTCCCATCGGTGGTGTGAGAGTCAAGGTTGCCCCGGCGATCGATGATCACCGCAGTGCGACACGCACCTAGTGGCTGGGTTCGAACTGAAGCCTTAGAACCAGTTCGCCTGCATGTCCAGCGAGGTGCGGTCCAGAGATCGCAGCAATGCGATCTGAGGGCCAGTCTTCGGAAGTTCAGTCGCGAAGAAGTACCTAGCCGCTTGCAGCTTGCCTTGGTAGAAGTCGCCAGGGTTCCCCGCGGCAGCTTCTGCCTGCTCCAGCCAAATCCACGCCAACACGATGTGTCCGAACGCTTCTAAGTACGCCGATGCGTTTGCCAGCACGACGTCGAATTGCCCCGAGCCCCACAGTTCGGCAGTCAGCACCGCAATGTCGTTGATTGCAGCCGACAACTGCCCGGCCCAATCAGCGACCTCGCCACCCTGCGCTAGCCCACGGTCAACCGTGTCTTGCACCCGCGCCATGAATAGCTTGAGCGCTGCGCCGTCTTGCATGATCACCTTGCGACCGAGAAGGTCGAGCCCCTGGATTCCGTGTGTGCCCTCGTGGATCGGGTTCAAGCGGTTGTCGCGGTAGAACTGCTCGACGTTGTACTCACGGGTGTAGCCGTAGCCACCGTGCACCTGAATCGCGAGCGAGTTCGCCTCCAAGCACCACTGCGACGGCCAGCTCTTCACGATCGGTGTGAGCAGGTCGAGCAGCAACTCAGCGTTTCGACGATCTTCTTCGGTCGCTCCGGTGTGCTGCTCGTCAACGAGACGCCCGCAGTAAAGCGTGAGCGCCATCGCGCCCTCGGCGTAAGCCTTCTGCGCCAGCAGCATCCGACGCACGTCGGCATGCTCGATGATCGGAATCTGCGGGCTGTTCGGGTCCTTCTCAAGCACCGGGCGCCCCTGCGGACGCTCCTTTGCGTACTGCAATGCGTGCAAGTAGCCGGTGTATCCAAGCGAAGTCGCACCCATACCAACGGCGATGCGAGCTTCGTTCATCATGTGGAACATGTACGCGAGGCCACGGTTGGGCTCCCCAACGAGGTAGCCAACAGCACCCGCCTGCCCACCAGGCGAATAGATCCCTTCACCAAAGTTCAGCAGCGTATTCGTGATTCCGCGCTGACCCATCTTGTGGTTGAGGCCGGCGAGGGCAACATCGTTACGCTCGCCGCGGCTGCCATCTTCGTTGATCAGGTACTTCGGGACGATGAACAGCGACAGCCCTTTGACTCCCGCAGGCGAACCAGGAATGCGCGCCAGCACGAGGTGGACGATGTTCTCGGTGAGTTCATGGTCTCCCCCGGAGATCCACATCTTGTTTCCGAAGAGTCGATAGGTTCCGTCTCCGACTTCTTCGGCGCGCGTGGCGACGTCTGCCAACGACGAGCCGGCCTGCGGCTCCGACAGGCACATGGTTCCGAAGTAACGGCCCTCGACCATCGGGCGCACGAACGTGTCGATCTGCTCTTCGGTGCCGTGACTGATGATGAGATTGGCATTACCCATCGTCAGCATCGGGTAGCCGGCGGAACCAACGTTTGCGGCAGCAAACCAAGCGAATGCTGCGAACGCCACGGAACTCGGCAATTGCATACCGCCGACTTCTTCGTCCATGGTGCTGCCGATGAACCCAGCCTCGCTGAACTTCTTCACCGCGGCGGCAACCTCAGGGTTGGTTGTGACCGTCGTTCCGTCAAAGGTCGGCTCGTTGGAGTCGTTCTTCTTGTTATGGGGCGCGAAGTCGTTCGTGGCGATCAACTCGGCGAGATCAAGGATGTCCTCGAAAGTGTCGCGCGAGTGCTCGGCGAACCGCTCACGCTTTGTCAGCTCGTCGACACCGAGCCACTCGAACAGCAAGAAATCCAAATCCCGGCGAGACAAGATCAACGAAGACATACAGCACTCCCCCACAGCAAGCGGTTAACGTGATACTAAGAGTATCGGATACTATGCAATTGGCAAGAAGGGGTGTCTGACACCACAAATTGCTCCGACTCACGAGTTCGCGACACATGCCGAGATGAGACAGATGCCACCTGTGAAGATCGCCGCACCTGCGGATCGGGATGGGCGCGATGCACGCTGGGACTCACACCGCGCCCAACGCCGGGAAGATCTTGTAGACGCGACGCTGCGCGCTATTCGTCGGCACGGTGGATCCCCGAGCATGGACGAGATTGCCGAGATCGCGGGAACCAGCAAGACAGTCTTGTATCGCTACTTCGACGACCAAGCTGGCTTGTACTCAGCGGTGGCCCAACGAATCGACACGACGATTCTGGAACGCACACTGCAGACAGTGAATGACATCGGCGACCCGCACCAACGACTCGCCGCGATGGTGTCGGACTACCTCGATCTACTGGAATCAGATCCAGAGATCTACCGCTTCTTAGAGAAGAAGACGCTCCTCGATGGGCGCTCCGTTGAATACCCAACCCGCGAACTTATGTCAGCCATCAGCGACGTGCTATCCGCGCTGTTTGCCAGTAACCGCGATCAGCCAACAACACCGATGCTCATGGCCGGGATCATCTCGCTGATGCGCACCTCTGCAGACCAATGGCTGCAGTCGCGCGGCACCGAACACGCGGTGCCGCGCGATGAGTTCGCTCGCGACCTCACCGCAGTTCTTTGGTCCGGGGCATCCGGCATTCCTCGCTAGCGCAGCAACGCTCCAGGGTTGAGGGTGTCGTCTGGGTCGAGGTAGGTCTTAATCGCGCGCAGCAATTCGACCCCGTTTTCGCCAATCTCCGCGGCCAGATATGGCGCGTGATCCCGACCGACCGCGTGGTGGTGAGTGATCGTGGCGCCTTGAGCGACGATCGCCTCGCAGGCCGCAGCCTTTGCCGCCTGCCACTGGCCAACGGGATCCGTCGCGTCGCGCGCAGCTACCACCGTCACGTACAACGAGCCACCCGTGTCGTAAACATGCGACAGGTGCGACATCACCCACGGACCTGGACCATCACCGGCGAGCGAATCCTTCAAGGACTTCGTCACGGCTTTGCGGAGTTCCGGCAGTTCACGCCAGCCCGTTGCAGTCTCGAGGGTCTCCACGAGGTAGCCGTTGTCGAGCAGCGTGTCGCGTAGGTACGGACCGGAAAATCGCGAGTGCTCCCAACCGTTGCCCACCTGCTTGCCCAGGCTGACTGCGCCGTTGGCACGCAGAACGCGCCACGACTCGTCGCGCCTTGAGCCGATCTGGGTTCGATTGCCTTCCCATCCGAAGATCGCCAGTGAGCCACCGCTGACCTTGCGGAGTTTGAGGTAACGCGCCAAGGCAGTCGCCTTCAACCCCTCAGCCGCCATCGTCAGGTTCGTCAGGGTTTCCTCTGGGTCCGAAAGGCGCATCAGGTCCGCTGTGGCCCGCCGCGAAACCATTTCGCGGAATGCGCGCAGCCCATCCTCGTATGTCGGAAACATGACGCCCTCGTACCGCTTGTCACGCGGTTGGCGACGCACACGCATCGTGACCTCGGTGATGATGCCGAGGATCCCCTCGCTTCCGATGAAGAGCTGCCGCAGATCCGGCCCTGCTGCAGAACCGGGAGCACGACCAAGCCGAAACTCCCCCTTAGGCGTTGCCACTCGAAGTTTCTCGACCATTTCGTCGCTGCGGCCGTAGCCAGCAGACGCCTGCCCCGAGGATCGCGTGGCCACGTATCCACCGATGGTCGCCCGTTCCCACGACTGGGGGAAGTGGCCAAGCGTGAGCCCGCGAACACCAAGGAGTCTCTCGAGGGTGGGCCCAGTGATGCCGGGCCCCACCGTGACCGTCATGTCGATGTCGTCGATCCCGATGACGTCGGCCATGTTCTCGAAGGAGACCGCGATAACGCCCGCGTGAGGACCGCGTTCAGGGCGCACGCCGCCGACGACGGAGGTGCCTCCGCCGAACGGCACGATGGCGAGGTTGAGTTGACCGCACGCGGCGATGAGTTGCTGTACAGCATCGTGTGAGGTAGGGAAAACCACCGCGTCCGGAACGTGCGGCGACGTGCCACGTCGTTCGACAAGGTCGAGGTAGGAGAACCCGCCGCCGTGGGACAACCGTGTGTCCTCGTCGAGGCTCACACCCTCCGGACCGACCACCTCGATCAACCGGGCCCGGGCCTGATCATCGAGACCCGTCGGCGGGACGACAATGTCGATTCGCGGAACAGCTTGCGTTGGCTTCGGAGCACCCACACGTTCGGTGAGGAACGCAGTTGCACCCTCAGACAGCGTCACGGGCTTGTCGGGATTACCCCAGCGTGCGGTGACTTCGTCGTATCTGCCGATCATCTGTGTCCTCTCGCGGATCGACACTCGGTGCCGGATCCAACTGCACTGCCAATCACCTAGGTGTTACATTGTTACACATGTTGTCACAACGTCTCAGCAGGACAGGTTCCGTCAACACCACGCGATCGCGTCAAGGTGACGAGTTGTCCGCTTCGCTCGCGAAACGGCCCCGACAACTTGTCATCACACCGTCGCAAGACACTCTGTCGGATCCAGTTCTTCGGGCAGCCTACGACTCGATCATCGAGGTTGGCGTAAGACGCACCACCTTGGCCGACGTCGCGCGACGAGCCGGTGTGTCTCGAATGACCGTGTACCGCAAGTACGACGACCTGAACCGCTTGTTATCTGCACTTCTGACCGTTGAGCTCGGAGAGCTGCTCAACGACGCCACAATCCGTAACGCTGAACTCCCGACCGCGCGTGAACGGCTCGCCAACACCGCGGCCGACACCTGCGCAGCACTCGCAGCGCACCCCGTCATGGAACGTGTCCTTGCGGTTGACCCCGAGGCGATCCTTCCGCTGATCGTCGACCGGCTCGGGTCAACTCAGCAGCGGGCCATCGAACTGCTGGAGGAGCTCATCGTGGCAGGTCAGAGCGCTACCGGCGACGGTTCGATTCGAGATGGTGAACCCCCTCTCATCGCGCTCACAGTGCTAGCAGCCTCACAATCCTTCGTCTTCAGCCACCGCGCCATCAGTGCTGTTGACCCCCTCGGCCGGGTATATCCCGAGCTAGCCGCCATGATCGCGGGCTACTTGGCTCCGGTGACCGCATGAGTGCCGCGCGCACGATCCGGCCCGGCGATCCGATGAGCTTGTTGACCGCCGCGCGTCGGCGCCGCGAACGCGACGAGTTGGCAAACGGCCATGTGGTCGATCTGCTCGTGATCGGCGGAGGCGTCACGGGAGTTGGAGTTGCACTGGACGCTGCCACCCGTGGACTAGATGTTGCTCTCATCGAGGCCCATGACTACGCGTTCGGAACAAGCCGCTGGTCATCGAAGATGGTTCACGGTGGATTGCGATATCTGGCGACCGGCAAGGTTGGAGTTGCTTGGGAATCGGCGGTCGAACGAGCCTGCATTGCTCAACACGTGGCGCCACACCTCGTTCATCCGTTTGCCCAACTTGTGCCGATCTTCGACTCAACAACTCGAAAAGACTTGGCGATCACCCGAGCCGGTTTGACCGCTGGTGATGCACTGCGCCGCGCCAGTCGACTTCCGAGTTCTCGCCTCCCGGGACCCTCGCGAATCAATGTCGACCGCGTGCGGGAACTCATTCCCGCTGTGCAGACCGACGGTCTACGAGGAGCATTCGTCAGCTGGGACTTCAAGCTCGAGGACGATGCGCGCCTCGTTGTTTCGATCGCGCGCACAGCGGCGGCCTACGGCGCGCGCCTCATCACGCGCGCGCGGGCAATATCAATTGCGGCCGATGGCGCACATGTCGAGGACACCCTTGACGGCGGCGAATTCGAGATCCGTGCCCGCAACGTCATCAATGCGACAGGCGTGTGGGCCGGAACCCTCGACCCGCAGGTGGAACTAACCCCGAGCCGGGGAACACACCTTGTGCTTCCAGCGGCCGCACTCGGGCGACCGAAGGCATCGCTTACGGTCCCGGTTCCTGACCACTTCGGGCGGTTCGTCTTCACGATTCCGCAGTTCGACGATCTCGTCTACATCGGACTAACCGATGTGCCCGCACCTGGGCCAATTCCTGACGTGCCACGACCCGACGCAGACGAAGTGGACTGGATCCTCGATGTCTTCAACCGCTCACTAAACAAGGCAGTCACTCGTGCCGACGTGATCGGATCGTTCGCCGGACTTCGCCCGTTGGCTGCGAACCCTGCCGAAGGTGCCGCGACGGCGGACATCTCCCGTCACCACCTGATCACTGGCGGAACAGGCGAAGTGATAACCGTGACAGGCGGCAAATTGACGACGTACCGACGCATGGCCCAAGACGCGGTCGACAGGATTTCCGAGGTGAAGTGTCAGACGCAACGAATTGCTCTGGTTGGAGCGGGCGCGACCCCGATTGATCCAACAATCCCCCACCGCCTCGTGAGGAGGTTCGGCTCGGAAGCATCACTGGTTGCTGGACTCGCCGACGGCGACAACTCGCTGCTACAACCGTTGAGTTCCGAGAGTCACTCGCGGGTACTTGGGGTTGAGGTTCTGTGGGCGCAGCAGGCTGAAGGAGCGCTAGATATCGAGGATGTCCTCGAGCGCCGGACGCGGATTTCGCTGGTGCCGGGCGATTCGGCACTGGTCAATGAGGCGGTTTCGGCTCTTCTGGGCACAGCAACGATCACTGTTCATTAGGCGTCAGCGACGAACCTAGATAACAACGATGTTGAACGTCACCCAGCCACCATCATTCTTCTCGGTGATTCGGTAGAGCCGGTTCGAGGCAGGGTCTGTGAACGAGGTGAAGGAATCGTTGACGCTTGCCTTGAAGAGCTGATGGCCCTGTTTGTCGGCAATCTTGACGGTTGGTTTTTCAAAGATGCCCCACGTGTATGAGAAGACCCGCGCGCTGTTAGGGCCATCCGGAAGCTCCAACGTCTGAGCCTGTCCTGGTTCCAGTTGATCGTCCAAAGTCGTAAATCGATGGACCCTGCTCCACTTGCCATCACTGTCGGTGAAGTCGACCGAGCCTTCTGTGTTGTTGTGAAAAGTCGTCAAGACGATTCCGGATCCACGCCCCACCTGTTCGTTTGCCGACTGAGACGCCGAATTAGCAGGAGTTTCAGCCGCGAACGCAGGTGTCGCGACGGCGGGGGCCGTGATCAAGGCCGCCGCAGCGAATGCGAGTGCTACTCGACGAGCTTGGTGAGATGAATGGCTCGAGCGACTCATGGTGTGCCTTCCGGGGTGACCTGTGGTGGACGAGGCAGTCTTACCCGGACACTGACCTAAATAAACACATGGGCCACACTTGTTACCTCTTGCTGCCGCCCTCGGGACTTGCTTCGAAGAGGTCAACGGCGTGATACATGGCCCCACGCGCGCGTTTGCGATCGCCCGCCGCGTCGTAGGACGCCGCCACTCGGAACCACGCACGCCAGTCATTTGGGTCGGCCTGCGCAACCTGCTGAACCTCCGCAAACTGCGCGTCTGCCGCGTCTTGATCGATTCGCCCACCCTCGGTCCGCGGCAGATCATCAACGGGCAGTTCGCCCTCTGCTTCAAGTTGTTTTGCCATTCGCTCAACCGCCGACCCGAACTTGATTTCGCGCCAGACAACCCAGAATCCAATGAGCGGCAAAATGAGGATCGCCACACCAAATCCCACGGCAACAGGTTCGCCAGTCCCGATGAGCCGAATGCCATGGCTACCCGCGATCAGCAAGTAGACGATCAGCACCGCGATCAGAATGAACGATAGGCGCTTGGCAGTCATGTCTGGCCTTAATCCAGGTCCATCAGATGTTCAAGACCAACCAGGAGCCCCGGGTATTGCCCGATTTGGCGCACCGCCAGAAGGACGCCGGGCATGAAGGATTCTCGGTTCATGGAGTCATGTCGAATTGTCAAGACTTCGCCGGGGCCACCGAAGATGACTTCCTGATGGGCGATCATCCCCATGATGCGGGCGGCGTGAACCCGTATGCCTTCAATGTCAGCACCCCGTGCTCCAGGAACCTCCTCGGAGGTTGCGTCAGGCATTGGTGCGCACCCAGCTTCGGCACGTGCTGCCGACATGAGTTCCGCCGTCCGACGTGCCGTGCCTGAGGGGGCGTCGAGCTTGTTGGGGTGGTGAAGTTCGATGATCTCGGCACTGTCGAAGTAGCGAGCCGCCTGCGCTGCGAAACGCATCATCAGGACCGCCGCGATTCCGAAGTTTGGCGCAATCAGAACGCCGACACCCGGGGCAGCAGCAAGCAGACGATCAAGCTCGGCGATCCGGTCCGGCGTGAAACCCGACGTGCCCACAACTGCATGGATCCCATTCGCAATACAGAAGCGAAGGTTGTCCATCACGACGCCTGGGTTCGTGAAGTCAACAACGACCTGTGCGTCGGCGTTCACCAATGCCTGCGGATCATCGTTTTCATCAACGCAGGCGACCAGTTCAAGGTCGTCGGCCGCGTTCACCGCAGCGACAACCTCGGAACCCATGCGCCCGGCAGAGCCGAAGACTCCAACTCGAATCGTCATCCGTTTGCTCCCCGCGGAAACACTCGATCACTTTCGTACGGGCCCACCACGGTCAGTGTCTGCGGCTGGCTCAGTAACTCTTTGGCGACAGTCGCGACGTCTTCTGCCGTGACCTTGTCGATTTCCTCGACGACATCATCGAGGCTTAACAGTTGCCCCGACAAGACCTCGGCCTCCCCGAGTCGACTCATCCGCGAACCGGCATCCTCAGACTCAAGCACTGAGGCCCCACGGAGTTGACCCTTTGCGCGCGCAACTTCCTCATCGCTGATGCCATTGGCTGCTGCATCGGCGAGCACCGCCTGGACAACCTCAACGGTGGTGTCGGCTTTGTCAGGCATCGTTCCGGCATACACGCCGAACATTCCGGCGTCGCTGTAGCCGGATCGGAAGCTGTGCACGGAGTAGACCAAGCCGCGGTTCTCTCGAACCTCCTGGAACAGGCGACTCGACATGCCCGTTCCCAGGGCGACATCGAGGACCGCCAACGGCCAACGACGCTTGTCGGTTCGACAGTACCCAGGCACTCCCAACATGATGTGAGCTTGCTCAGTGGGACGACTGATCACTTCGCAGCCTGCTGCGGAACGGTGTTTCGACGCACTCGTTCGCAATGACCGAGCAGGGGTCGGGGCCGCGGTCGGATCTGTGACCCAGCCGCCGGTGACCCGGCGAACTTCCCGCACCAAGTGTGCGTGATCCACAGCTCCTGCGGCGGCAACCACGATGTCGTTTGGGCGATAGTGACGGCGGTAATGACGCCACACTGTTGCGCGGGTGATCTGCCGCAGGCTTTCAGCGGTGCCGATCACGGGATCTGCCAGCCGGGAGGCGCCGTAGAGGCGAGTCGAAAGATTCTGGTGTGCGACGTCGACGTAGTCGTCTTCGTTCATCGCGATCTCCTCGATCACGACGCCGCGTTCCGAATCAACGTCGGCCGGATCGATTCGAGCAGTGGTGATCATGTCCCCGAGGACATCGACCGCGAGCGGCATGTCATCGGCCAAGACGCGCGCGTGGTAACACGTGCATTCCTTGGTGGTAAATGCATTGAGGTCGCCGCCAACCTCTTCGATTTCGGCGGCAATTTCGAATGGCCCTCGTCGGGCGGTCCCCTTAAAGAGGAGATGTTCAAGAAAATGGGATGCCCCAGCTGCTTTGCGGGATTCGTCTCGCGAACCAACGCCGACCCAGAAGCCGAGCGCGACTGAACGCGCACCGGGGACGAACTCGGAAACCACCCTGAGTCCACCAGGGAGAACGGTCCGCTTCACCAGCGATCCATCAGCCCCGGTCAACAGCGTGCGGGTTGAACCTGCTCGCTGTTGACCGGAAGCTGGGATCTGCATGTGGTGGTTAATTAGCTTTCCGCACCTGCGGGCGCGGGCTCTTCTTCACCTTCGAGCACGGGGGTCAGTGAAAGCTTTCCACGTGGGTCAACTTCCTTGATCGACACCTGCACCTTGTCTCCGACATTCAGAACGTCTTCGACTGCATTGACGCGCTTTCCACCAACGAGCTTCTTGATCTCGGTGATGTGCAGCAGGCCGTCCGTGCCTGGAACCAGGGAAACGAAGGCACCGAAGTTGGTGGTCTTCACAACCGTTCCCAAGTACCGCTCGCCGACATTTGGCATCGTCGGGTTGGCGATCTGGTTGATCGTGTCGCGCGCGGCTTCGGCCGATTCACCATCGGAAGCTCCGATGTAGATCGTGCCGTCATCGTCAATGCTGATCTCGGCACCAGTGTCGTCTTGGATCTGGTTGATCATCTTGCCCTTCGGGCCGATGACCTCGCCGATCTTCGCGACTGGAACCTTGATGGTGATGATGCGTGGCGCCAGCTTGCTCATCTCGTCTGGTGCGTCAATCGCTTCGTTCATGACGTCCAGAACTGCCAGTCGAGCGTCGCGCGCCTGCGTGAGTGCTCCCGCCAGGACCGAAGCCGGAATGCCATCGAGCTTGGTGTCGAGCTGCAGGGCCGTGACGAAGTCCTTCGTGCCGGCGACCTTGAAGTCCATGTCACCGAAGGCATCTTCAGCACCGAGGATGTCTGTGATCGCGACGTATTCGATGTTTCCATCTACATCGTCGGAGATCAGACCCATGGCAATACCGGCAACCGGCGCCTTGAGCGGCACGCCAGCATTCAGCAGCGACATCGTCGAGGCACATACCGAGCCCATCGAGGTAGACCCGTTTGAACCCAGCGCTTCCGACACCTGACGGATTGCGTAGGGGAACTCCTCACGCGACGGCAGGACCGGAACCAGCGCACGCTCTGCGAGCGCCCCGTGGCCGATCTCGCGACGCTTCGGCGAACCAACGCGACCCGTTTCACCGGTGCTGTACGGCGGGAAGTTGTAGTTGTGCATGTACCGCTTACGCGTCACCGGGTTGAGTGTGTCGAGCTGCTGTTCCATGCGCAGCATGTTCAGCGTGGTGACACCGAGGATCTGGGTTTCGCCCCGCTCGAACAGTGCAGAACCGTGGGCCCGCGGAATGACCTCGACCTCGGCCGAAAGCGCTCGGATGTCAGTGATTCCACGACCATCCATACGGACCTTGTCGCGCAGAATCCGCTGGCGAACCAGCTTCTTGGTGAGCGCCTTGAGCGCGCCGCCGAGTTCCTTCTCGCGGCCTTCGAACTGCTCGGAGAGCTTCTCGACGACAGTCACCTTGACTGCATCAAGAGCGGCTTCGCGGTCCTGCTTGTCAGCGATGGTCAAGGCCTCTGCAAGGTCATCGGTCACCAATGCTGCGACGGCGTCGTAAACGTCGGGCTGGTAGTCAAGGAACACGGGGAACTCGCGGGTTTCCTTGGCGGCCTTCGATGCTAGTTCGGACTGTGCGCGGCACAGCTCAGCGATGAACTTCTTCGATGCTTCCAAGCCCTGCGCGACGATCTCTTCGCTGGGAGCCGTTGCTCCGCCTGCGACGAGCTCGATTGTCTTGTCGGTGGCCTCAGCTTCGACCATCATGACGGCGACGTCATCGCCGACGACACGACCAGCAACGACCATGTCGAACACGGCCTCTTCAAGTTCGCTGTGGTTCGGGAAGGCAACCCACTGGCCACGGATTAACGCGACGCGCACGCCACCGATGGGGCCGGAGAACGGCAGGCCGGACAGCTGGGTGGACATTGAAGCGGCGTTGATTGCCACAACGTCATAGATGTGATCGGGGTTGAGCGACATAACAGTCACAACAACCTGGACCTCATTACGCAGACCCTTGACGAAGCTGGGGCGCAGCGGACGGTCGATGAGTCGGCAAGTGAGGATTGCATCCTCACTCGGACGGCCTTCGCGACGGAAGAACGACCCTGGGATGCGACCGGCGGCATACATGCGCTCTTCAACGTCGACAGTCAGGGGGAAGAAGTCGAACTGGTCCTTGGGGTGCTTTCCGGCAGTGGTGGCCGAGAGCAGCATCGTGTCGTCATCGAGGTAGACGACGGCCGAACCAGCGGCTTGTTGTGCGAGGCGTCCGGTTTCGAACCGGACCTTGCGAGTGCCAAAAGAACCGTTGTCAATGACGGCTTCGGCTGTTTGTACGTCGGGACCTTCCATAGGTGCCCTCCTTTTGTTACAGGGGGCGGGCGCTTGGACCTACATGCAGAGTCGCGGACCGGTCTTCGATCGAAGCGCTCGGGATCCTCGGACTACTGCAGTCCGTCCCGGGAGCCACCACCGAGGACCGGGGCCCGCAATCACGCGAAGGTGCGCCTGCCCCGGTTGTGGCGGCTAGCGGCGGATGCCGAGCCGTTCGATAAGGGACCGGTATCGGGTGATGTCGGTCTTTGCGAGGTAGTTGAGCAGTCGACGACGACGGCCGACGAGCAGCAGCAGTCCACGACGGCTGTGGTGGTCATGCTTGTGTTCTTTGAGGTGCTCAGTAAGTGCCGCGATTCGATGCGACAGGATCGCGATCTGAACTTCGGGGCTTCCGGTATCGCCTTCAGTGGTGGCGTATTCGGAGATGAGCTTGGTCTTTGTTGCAGCGTCGATTGACATTAACTATTCCCTCGAGCGCGGACAGGCAGCTGACTTTTTGTCACCTGGCGATTGTTCTAGGCCAACAGATTGTGGCCGTGTTGTGTCGGTCTACCGAGCGCTCGTCCGGTAGCCGTCGGGTTTCAGGGTAGCAGGCAACGACGGCTGCCACAGCCCTACTCCCCTAGTACTTGTCGAATCGCCACGGCGTCTTGCGCCACTGCAGCCGCTAGTTCATCTTCGCTGCTGAACTTGATTTGATCTCGAATTCGCGCCGCGAAGTCGATCGCCAACGGGCGATCGTAGAGGTCCAACTGCCCGCCGTCATAGGCCCAGGCCTCGACCCGGTGGTCGACGACGTCGTCGAAGGTTGGATTCGTTCCGATGCTGATCGCAGCCGAGTGGACGTCGTGTTCGCCGTATGGGTCAACGATGATTCGCCCGGCATATACACCGTCTGCAGGAACCGCCGGGAAGGGCGTCATCGACAGGTTCGCCGTGGGGAATCCGAGCCCGGTACCACGACCGTCGCCGGAAACGACCGTTCCTTCCACACGGTGAGGCCGGGCCAACGCACGCGCGGCGGCGGCGACGTCACCTTCTGCGACAAGTTGGCGGATCATCGTGGAGCTCACGGCCTGACCGGCGTTATCGGTGGTCAGCAGATTCAGCGGAATCACACCGAACGACAAGGTTCTGCCGATTTGCTCAAGCAGCCGAACATCACCACGAGCACGATGGCCGAACCTGAAGTTCTCTCCGACCACAACCTCCGCAGCGCCAAGGCAGTCACTGAGGATCCGTCCGGCAAATTGCTCCGGGGTGGCGAGCGAGAGTTCATGGGAGAACGGCAGGACTAACACCGCATCGATCCCGAGGTCATCAATCAGTGCAAGTCGCTGCTCAAGCGTTGCCAACCGCGCCGGAGGGTCCCCTGCCCGCAAGATCTCCGCGGGATTCGGCCAGAAGGTGACGACCACGCTCGGGACACCCAAGACCGCAGCGCGCGAGACCGCGTGGCGAATCAGTTCCCGATGGCCTCGATGAACCCCGTCAAACACCCCGATTGTGACCACTGAGGCGGGCCAATCCATCGGCACTGCGTCGACGTCGTTCCAGATGAGCACGTGCTAGATCCTGCCACTTCGCCGCTTACGACGGGTATCTGCCCGTGAAAACTTGTCACCACAGCAAAATGCGTAACGTTGCGGCAGGCGAATGTCGTTCGGGCTTGCCGTGGGCGGGAATACCTGAACCAACAGCAAGCACACCGTTCAAGGAGCCCGCAATGTTCAAAACCGCTGGAGTCATCGCCGCATCCGCTGCACTCACCGCGTCAGCGGGAGTCGGAGCATCATCCGCAACCACGCCTCCACCAGCGCCGACCAAGGCCCCCACAACGTCGACCGCGCCCGCCTCGAACAGCCCCCAAGGCAAGGCTGGGGATTGGATCATCCCGCCGGAGCCAACTCCGGCCCCCGGTGGCGCCGTCGGCACTGTCTACTTCCAATTGATCAACCAAACAAGCGAGACAGTGACATTCAACGTCAACGTGTCCTCCGACGCCGCACGTGAAACGAATCTCTACAGCCAGGGATCAGGCATCGACAACGCCAACCCACAGGTCGCGCCTGGCCAAACAGTGACTATTCCCGTCGTCGCCGGTGGTGGTGGCTACGCAGACAGCAGCGACCCCGTGGTCACGGTCGGCCTCGAGGGGTACGCGCAGTACGAGATGTGGGTCAACGTGAGCACGTGGACGGACTCGAACTTCGAAAACATCGAATACAAGGGCAACCAGACGGGCGGTGGTTACACCGGCGGACTCGGCCAAATGAACTGTGGCACTGGCCAGGTAATTAGCAATGGTAACGCTGGAATCAATAACAACTGGACATACGTCAACGGAACGAATGCGTGCTTCGTTGCAGGCGCGAACGGCGGATAACCAGCACCCAAAGGTGCCCTTACCCAGAACGGCGGGGGCCGCCGGTCGACTCACGAATAACCAATTCATACGGCAGCAAGATGGACTCGAACTTGCCACTATCAAGACCGGCGGCAATCATCTGCGCAGACCTTCGCCCCGACTCATAGCCGCGGAATGACAGGGTCGTGACGGGCGGGTCGCAAATGATCGCGATGTTGCCTTCGGACAGTGACATGAACAGCACATCTTCTGGAATGGATCTTCCAGTCGAACGCACCGCAGCGATCGTCCCCGCCAAGTTATGACCAGTCGTGACAATCGCATCAGTGCCGTCATTAACTGCCGCTTCAATCGCGGCCGTAGTGCAGTCGATGTAGCTGAACCCCAGGCCCGAGGCAATCGCCTCACGTTCGAAGTTTGCGTAGATCACGGTCTGGGTTGGCATTGGAACTTCGGTCACCACTGCGGCAACCTGCGTGGCACCCTGTGACCTCAGGTGCCCCAAAGCCTCACGCGCGACTGCGGCATAGTCGTGAGTGATCACCGCCAACTCAGCGCCAGTTTCAAATGTGCCACCGATGATCGGCATCCCGAATGGCATCGCCTCGGACAGTTCGACAACTAGATCAGCAAGAACCACCAGGGCGTCCATCGGGAGCTTCGCCAACGGTCCGAGGTTCTCGCGCGAGACCAGTACGACGCCGGCCTCTGCCGCGTTCAACTCACCCACGAATCCGTTGAGAAACCGGGGCCAGAACAGTTTCGGGTTGAGTGGGTCATCATCAAATGCGCCAGTCTCGAGGACTACACCCACGAGACGATTTCCACCTTCACGCAGTGATGAAGCACCCACGTGTCTGCGATAGCCCAACCGCTTCGCCACGGCCAACACATGATCGCGCGTCTGTGGATTCACCCTGCCAGTTCCGCGCAGTGATGCCGATGCCGTTGTGATCGACACATTCGCTGCCCGCGCAACGTGGGCGAGTGTCGGTCGGGGTTTCGCGCTCACGCGACCAATAGTGCATCAACCGAACTGATCTTGGCGTGTCCAACGTCCCGATGGACGAGCCCTTCCAGGGGGTCATCGCAGGTCAACTTGCCCTATCGTCGGGCGCGATAGTGGCGCATCTGAGCGGAGCAGAATATGGGACCGGTTTCGCGTTGGGCAGTAAATCGCCCGTGGCAGGCGATCATTGCGTGGGTCGTGCTGCTCTTCATCGTCGGCTTCGGCGTGCTGACGCATGCGGGGCAGTACAACGATTCGTTCACATTGCCCAACACAGACTCGTCAAAAGCCCAGCAGTTACTCCAGGACAACTTCGGGACCAAGACGAATAACTCGTCGGTGCAGGTTCTGTTTACCTCAGGCAACGAACTCCTCGCGAACCCTGCCGAAAAAGCAGCTGTCGAGCGCATGACCAACCAGATCAAGGCCATCGGCTCGGTCGAAAGTGTGCAGTCGCCCTATGACTACAAGAACCCGTTAGAGGCAGTGGGTCTTGGACTGGTCAATGTCACCGGCACGATCGGCAAAGTGAACGTCCTGTTCAAGGTTCCTGATGCAGAAGTCCCGGTTGCCGATACACAACAGCTCTTGGCGGCGGTCCAAGAACTTGACGACACAGCCTTGTACACCGCGGGCGCTACCGGGAACGCAATTTCAGCGGCCCAGACTGACCCGCCGATTAGCGAAATCGTCGGCATCATCGCGGCGATCATCATCATGTTGATCATGTTTGGCGCGGTTGTTGCCGCTGGCCTTCCGCTACTCACAGCGTTGATCGGTCTCGGCGTTGGACTCTCGTTGCTCACCATCGCTGCGAACTTTGTGAACACCGCGAGTTTCGCCCCGAGCTTGGCCACCATGATCGGGCTGGGCGTCGGATTCGACTACTCATTGTTCCTGCTCAACCGATACCGCCAAGCCATGCTGGACGGGTCGGAACACAAACAAGCTGCGCTAATTGCAGTCGGCACGGCAGGACGCGCAATCGTTTTCGCCGCATTGACCGTGATCATCGCGTTGTCAGGGCTATTCGTCCTCGGATTGAGCTTCCTAAATGGTCTTGCAGTCGGTGCTGCAGTGACCGTTATCTCGGTCATGATCACTGCAGTCACACTTCTGCCTGCCATGATCTCGCTGCTCGGCGACAAGGTCTTCGCAGGCAAGATGCCGTGGGCGCGCAAGCCACCAAAGGCCGACCGCGGTCGTCGCTTTCGGAACTACGCATCGTTCGTTGAGAAGCGTCGGTGGCCGGTCACCATCGTTGCCTTACTGGTCATGGCGATCCTGGCGATTCCCGCGGCTTCACTTCGCGAAGGATTCCCCGACGCCGGATCGAACCCCCAGGGCGACACACAGCGAATCGCCTACGACCTCACGACCACAGCGTTTGGCTCGGGCGCAAACGGACCGTTCATTGTGGTCGCGCAACTGCCGAGCGCCGCTGACTTGCCTGCGGCAGAAGCACTGTCGAAGGCCATTGGGAAGGCACCTGACGTTGCAATCGCATCACCTGTGACTGCGGGGTCGAAGCTAGTCAGCGCTGATGGCAAGACCGTCCTGATCACGGTCATCCCGAAATCCGGACCCCAGGATCAAGCCACAACGCAGTTGCTCAATACCCTGCGCGACACCACGATTCCTCAGGCACTCGCCGGGACAGGCATCACCGCTTACGTTGGTGGAGCGACTGCCACTGCGGTTGACTTCTCGACTGTTCTCAAGGACAAGTTGCCTTCGTTCCTGCTCGTTGTGGTGTGTCTCGGGTTCCTCGTCCTGATGGTGCTGTTCCGATCCCTGTTGGTGCCGTTGACCGCAGTGCTCACGTCACTGCTCAGCTACGGGGCCGCGCTTGGGATCTCGGTGTTCATCTTCCAGTGGGGCAACCTGGCGTCGGTGTTCGGAATCGCTGAGGCAGGTCCAATTTTGCCCTTCCTTCCGGTCATGCTTTTTGCGATCCTCTTTGGCCTCTCGATGGACTACCAGGTCTTCATCGTGAGTCGAATGCAAGAGGAATGGGAGCACCACAAGGACAACAAGGCTGCGGTTCGAGTTGGACTCGGCGGTTCCGGGCAGGTCGTTGTGGCAGCAGCTTTGATCATGTTCTGCGTCTTCATGTCGTTTGTGTTCCAGTCCAACGCGACCATCAAGTTGTTCGGCCTCGCTCTCGCGGTGGCGATCGCTCTGGATGCTTTCGTCGTGCGTCTTGCACTTGTGCCAGCACTGATGACGCTATTCGGCAAGGCCAACTGGTACGTCCCAGGCTGGCTCGGGAAGATCCTTCCCAAGGTGAGTGTCGAGGGGCCGCCGAGCAGTAAGCCGGCAGATGATTCGCTGAACCCGGCGGGCAATCCTTAGTCCGTTCTCTTGCGCGGTTTGTTGTTTGTTTGCAGCATGTTTTGCCTTGTGGGGTCTTGCGTGGCGGCCGTGGGGTCGGTAGCATTCGTACAAACGTTCGAAGCATCTCTTTGATTTCCTGGATCTTTCACTGACGCCGACTGTCCCAGGAAGGGGGGGGGTGTCCCTATGTCTTTCGTCAAGCCGCTTGTGGCGTTTGGGGGATGTAGGCCTGGTTGTTGCGAAGCATTGCGTAGAGGACGTCGGTTCGGCGCCGGGCGAGGCAGATGATCGCGGCGTTGTGTTTCTTGCCTTCGGCTCGTTTACGGTCGTAGTAGGCCCGGCTGGCGGGATCGCGCAGCGCGGCGAATGCGGACAGGAACAGCGCGTTCTTCAAGTCCTTGTTCCCGCTTCGTGATGGGAACTCACCGCGAATGCTCGATCCGGATCTGCGCGTAACTGGTGCCAGGCCGGCATAGGCGGCCAGATGGCCGGCCGTTGGGAACGAGCTGGCGTCTCCAACGGTGATGAGGATTCTGGCGGCGGTCCTGACACCGACTCCCGGCATCGAGGTCAGGACCCGGGAAAGAGGGTGAGCATCGAGTGCTTCCTCGACCTCAGTCGCGACTTGCTTTCGTTGTTGCTGCAACCCGAGTAACTGCTCAGCGAGCCGAGGCAGGACCTTCTCGGCAGCGGCGGTCCCAGGAACCACGACGGTCTGTTCGGCGAGCGCATCGAAGATCTGATTGGTGAGTCTTTCACCCATCCGCGGTGCTCCGGCTTTGAGTACTCGTCCGACTTTGGCCTTGCCTGCCGCTTTGATTCCGGTCGGGCCACCGAACTTTACGAGCACCGCGAGCACCGCTTTGTGTGCGGCGTTTTCGCCGAGAACCCGTTCAAATGCAGGATGAATCTGCAACAACAGCCCACGGATGCGGTTGCTGACGGCGGTGGCTTGTTCGGCGAGATCGTCATCGTGACCGACCAACACCGATAGGTCCGCTAGGGACTCATCGCCCAGGTCGACCCGGCGCAGGGTGTGCGGCAGGGTGCGGGCAGCATCAGCGATCACGTAGGCGTCGCGGGCGTCAGTCTTGGCATTGCCTGGATGCAGATCAGCGATGCGCCGCATCGCCAACCCGGGCAGATACGCAACCTCAATGCCCATCGCCCGAGCGACAGCGATTGGTAGCGCACCGATCGATGACGGCTGATCAACGACAACCAACACGGTGCCTTGCTCGGTCAACTCGGTGAACACTCGCCGAAGGGCCGTTTCATCGTTGGCGATTTCCCGGTCAACAAGACGGTTGCCATCACCATCGAGACCGGTTGCGTGATGGGTCGCTTTGCCGACATCGAGTCCGCAGAAGATTTCGTAGCTCAACCCGCACCTCCTTCGTCGTCCTGGCCAGCGAGGTATCAGTACTCGGCACCCACGTTACGAAGAGACCTGCAGACGTTCCTGCGGCCGTGTCCCTATCAGCGATCTACCGACACCACCAGGCCCGGTGACAACACCCCCCGGATCATCAACAACAGGGGCACTAAGTCATGCCGAACCCAGCAGCCAGGAGCCCTCATCTAGGGCCATAAAGAAGGTAACGGGTGTCGTCGTGACCATTCAAGTGCTCTCACCTGTCACCCTTGACGATGTCGATCTGATCGTTGACGTGTTGCTGGATCAGGCCCACCACCTGTCCGGTGCTGACGCCTCCGCGCAGCTGGCCCGGGTCGCCGCGACTGCGGCGAAACTCAGCGCCTACCGGGTGTCGCTGGTGTCCACGATTGAATCGAGTCAGGTGTGGCGAGAGTCTGATCCCAATGCCACCGCCGCGTCCTTCCTGCGCCACGAACATGTCGTCGACCAGCGCGAAGCCAAAGCCGACCTGCGGGCAGCACACTCCTTCACCCGTTTCCCCGAGCTTGAACGCGCCTGCCGCGACGGCGTCCTGTCCCGCGAAAAAATGGATCTGATCGTGAGCATCGGGCTACGCACCGGCCCACGCGAAGCCGTGTTCGGCGAGTTCGTGGCCTTATTCGTTGATCTCGCTCAACGACTCACCCTGTCTCAACTACGCCGCGCCATGGACATGTGGGCCGACCAAGTCGACCCGGTCACCCTCGCAGGTGACGACCACGACGCCCACCAACGCCGCGAACTACACATCCACCACCTCGGCGACGGCATCAAACTCGATGCCTTCTTCGGCAAAGAACAAGGCATGCGGGTCATGGCCGCACTGAACGGCGCCCTCGACCAGCAATACCGTTCCCGCCAACCCACGACCGCCGGAGAAACCGCCGCCACCCACACCTCTGGGGCGACTGCCGCCGACACCGTGACCGCGTCCACCGGCGCACAACGCGCCGACGCATTCATCAACGCCATCATCAACCCCGTCCTGGCATCAGGACTGCTACCCATCTGCGGCGGCACACCAGCAACCGTGTGCGTCACCATTCCGTTCGACCGACTCCAAACACCAGGCCAACCCGCCGACAGCACCGACGTCGCCACCCGCATGAGCCAGAACACGATGCGCCACCACAGTGCCACCATCCGGGCAACCAACGGCCCCGGCGACGCCCTCATCAGCCCACACACCGTGCTGCAGGTGTCGTGTGACGCCACCATCCAACGCGTCCTGATCACCCCGGCAGGCAAACCCCTCGACATCGGACGACGCACCCGAGTCATCCCCGAACACATCAGAACAGCACTAGCCATACGCGACGCGGCTGCCAGTTCCCACACTGCGACCGGCCCATCGGCTGGACCGAAGGCCACCACATCCAACATTGGAGCCACGGCGGACCCACCAGCCTCAACAACCTAGTTTTGCTGTGCTCCAAACACCACCACTACATCCATGCCCACAACATTCCCATCACCGTCGACACCAACGGCGCACCCCACATCCACCTCAACCACCACCCAAAACGATGCTGAAGCTGAACCCGAAGTTGATGCCCAATCCGATGCCGGGCGGATCTAGGCGGGTTGCCACACGACGGTAGGAGCGAGCCGTCCGTCGCGGGCTTCGGCGAGGCCAAGCACGCTGTCATCGGCTGCGAAGACAGCGATCGTTTCGCCTACTGGGAGCTCCGGCAGCAAGTCGGTACTTCCACCGTGACGAAAGACGACGGCTTCGGGATCACTCACCACGTGGGTTGCGAACAGCCGGCGACAGACGTCGGCTACCGGCAGGTAGTCCAGCTCGAGTTCAAGGTGTTCGAGGGTTCGTGCGGACGACAGGTCAAACACGCCAACCCGAGTACGGCGGAGCATCGTCAGGTGTCCCCCAACACCGAGCCGCTCCCCCAGGTCGCGAGCTAGTGCGCGAACGTACGTCCCGGTTGAACAGGTAACGGCAACGTCAAGATCAATCGCAGACGTGGGGCCTCCGGGGCCGTCTACTGAAGCGATTCGCGTTGCGAGGATTTCGAACTGCGTGATTGTTACCGGGCGTTCGGCGAGGACCACGTCCTCACCCGCCCTGACCCGCTTGTAGGCGCGCTCACCATTCACCTTGATCGCGCTGACTGAACTCGGCCGTTGCATGATCTCGCCGGTCAGTCGCGCGACCTGTTCGTGAATCTGCTGCTGGCCTGATTCCAAGAGATAGCCCGCGTCAACTGCCGACGTCAGCTCACCTTCGGCATCGTCAGTAGTAGTCGCGATCCCAAGGCGAATTGTCGCGTCGTAGGACTTGTCAGTGGCTCCGATAAGGCCCAGCAGTTTTGTTGCCTTGCCCACTCCGCACACCAATACGCCAGTTGCCATCGGGTCCAAGGTTCCGCCGTGACCAACTCGGCGAGTTCCGACAATCCGCCTGAGCTTCCCGACGACGTCGTGGGACGTCCATTCCTGTGGCTTGTCGACGATGATCAAGCCATCGATGGGCGAGGGTCCGGCCTTTCGAGCCATAGCGAGCCTGGAACCCTCAGGCGGTCTTGAGGCTGACGTCGATCGCCGCAATGATCGATTCCACGATCTCTTCCGGTGCCTCATTCGACGAGAACCCGGCAGCAAATCGGTGTCCGCCACCGCCGAGCCTGCTGCACACTGCGCCTAGATCGACCAGACCCTTGCTTCGCGTCGACGCGCGCCACACCCGGTCGTCACCTTCTTTGAGGACGACAGCTACCTCGGCCTCCGCAGTGACGCGCAGGGTGTCGATCACGGGTTCTGCGGAATCGAGTGCCAAACCGAGATCATCTCGATCGGCTTTGGTCAGGAACGACCACACCAAGCCGTTGCCCCCAGCCGCCGCTGGGATGAGCTTCGCCCGCTCGAGCGCGATGCCCAGGAGTTTGACCGCCGAGAATGACGCTGTGTCGAATACCGCCCGCGCGATCTTGTCGTGGGCAATCCCCGTTTCGTGCAGCCGCGCAGCCAGGTAGTGCGTCTTGGCCGTCGTGCCGGAAAACCGAAACGACCCGGTGTCGGTGGTCAGGCCTGCATAAATGCAGGTGGCAATGTCGGTAGTTAGTTCCGCCTCAAGCCGGTCTGCGAGTTCCAATGCCAGAACGGCGGTCGCGGGTGCGGTCACATCGACCAGTGACAGTGTGCCGAAGCCGGTATACGACCTGTGGTGGTCGACCGCCGCAAACATCGCAGCCGCATTTCCCACCGCGCCAAGACTTCCCAACCGAGCAAGATCACTGGCATCAAAGCTAACGACGACATCTATCGTCGGCGGCAGTTGTGAAGGTGCACGCAGGAGTTCCTGCCCGGGCAGCCAGGCCAACGAAGCTGGGAGCCGGAAGGGCTCCTCGTCGAACGAGACATACGCCTCAATCCCCACTTGCCGCATCGCAAGTGCCGCAGCCATTGCCGAACCCAAGGCATCACCATCGGGACTGACATGCGCAACGCACAGCACGGCCGTCGCGCCCTTAACCTCGGCTACTAATGCATCCCAGTCAGCCGAGGTTGGGGGCTTGTCCCACGAGTTCACTCGGGGACCTGGTCCTCGCCGCGCGGCGCGCGGTAAGGATCGGGATCCCCAGCGAACGTCGCTCCGGCCGCCCGCTGTTGCAACTTGGCATCGGACACCTTCGTCGCAGCGATGAGTTCCTCGATGTGACGTGCGTTTTCCGGCATCGCATCGGCGATAAACGTCAACGATGGCGTGTAGCGCACACCCGTTTGTTTTCCCACCTCGGTCCGAAGCAGTCCTTTTGCGGAGTTCAAGGCTTGCGCACTGGCCTGTTGTTCCAGCGCGTCGCCAAGCACCGTGTAGAACACGGTCGCTTCACGCAAGTCATTGGTGACGTACGCATCTGTGACCGTGACAAAACCGAGACGCGGATCCTTGATCTTCATCTCGATCATTTCGGCAACAATCACCTTGATTCGGTCCGCCAGGCGCCGCGCGCGTGGGGATTCGTCGCTCATCCGGGGTCTCCCAACCTACCGTCGTTATTGATCAAGTAGCTGACAACAGTCGGCGACTAGGTGCGAGCAATTTCCTTCATTTCGAAGGTCTCGATGACATCGTCAACCTTGATGTCGTTGAAAGAACCAAGTCCGATACCGCACTCGAATCCTTCCTTGACCTCTGTCGCGTCATCCTTGAATCGACGCAGCGACTCGACCTTGAGGTTTTCGGCAACAACAACACCGTCGCGGATGAGTCGCGCCTTGGCATTTCGCTTGACCAGGCCATTCCGGACGATTGCACCAGCGATGTTTCCGAACTTGCTGGAACGGTAGACCTCGCGCACCTCGGCAGACCCAAGCTGCACCTCTTCGTACTCAGGCTTGAGCATGCCCTTAAGAGCCGCCTCGACTTCATCGATTGCCTGGTAGATGATCGAGTAGAACCGAAGATCGACACCCTCGCGATCGGCCAGTTCACGCGCCTTGCCTTCTGGTCGGACGTTAAATCCGATGATGACGGCATCAGACGCGACGGCCAGGTTGACGTTCGTCTCGGTGATGGCACCAACACCACGGTCGATGATGCGCAACGAAACCTCGTCGCCCACGTCGATCTTGAGCAGTGCGTCTTCGAGTGCTTCCACAGAACCGGAGACGTCGCCCTTGAGGATGAGGTTGAGTTCCTGTACCTCGCCGGACTCAAGCGACTTGAGGAAGTCTTCGAGGCTTCGACGACCGCGACGCTTCGCAAGCTGTGCGTTACGTTCACGCGCTTGACGTGTCTGGGCGATCTGGCGTGCGGTTCGGTCCTCTTCAACCACGAGGAACGAATCACCAGCGTTGGGAACTGAGGTCAGACCCAGAACCATCACTGGTCGCGACGGGAGTGCCTCATCAACGTTGTCACCGTTTTCATCGAGCATCGCTCGGACGCGTCCATAGGCGCCACCCGCAACGATCGACACACCTGGCCGCAACGTTCCGCGCTGCACCAAGACGGTGGCAACTGGACCGCGACCACGGTCAAGGTGAGCTTCAATTGCGACACCCTGAGCATCCTGATTCGGGTTGGCCCGCAGGTCGAGCGTTGCGTCAGCGGTGAGCAGCACTGCCTCGAGAAGCTCATCGATGCCCATGTTCTGCTTCGCCGAGACGTCGACGAACATCGTGTCGCCGCCATATTCCTCAGCAACTAGGCCATATTCGGTCAACTGCGCGCGAACCTTTGCGGGATCGGCGCCTTCCTTGTCGACCTTGTTGACCGCGACCACAATCGGCACATCTGCTGCCTGCGCGTGGTTGAGGGCTTCAACTGTCTGCGGCTTCACGCCGTCATCTGCAGCAACCACCAGGATTGCCACGTCAGTGACCTTGGCACCGCGTGCACGCATGGCGGTGAACGCCTCGTGACCCGGGGTGTCGATGAAGGTGATCTTGCGCTCGTCCTCTTTGCCCTTGTGAGCAGTGATCTGGTACGCACCGATGTGCTGAGTGATTCCACCAGCCTCGCGGTCGACCACTGACGTGCTGCGGATCGCGTCGAGCAGCTTCGTCTTACCGTGATCGACGTGACCCATAACGGTGACCACTGGTGCTCGCTTGACGAGTGCGGACTCGCCGCCTTCGTCTTCACCGAACTCAAGGTTGAAGGTCTCGAGTAGTTCGCGATCTTCATCTTCTGGTGAAACGACGTTAACTTCGTAGTTCAGTTCGGCACCAAGCAGTGCGAGGGTGTCGTCGTTGACCGATTCGGTCGCTGTAACCATTTCGCCGAGCTTGAACAACACACTGACAAGGCTGGCCGGGTTCGCGCCAATCTTGTCCGCGAAGTCGGTCAGGGAAGCTCCACGAGGCAGAGTGATTGATTGCCCGTTGCCCATGGGAACCGTGGCGCCACCAATGGTGGGTGCCGCCATGTTGTCAAACTCTTGACGCTTCGCCCGCTTTGATTTGCGGCCACGCGCTGGGCGACCGCCGGGGCGACCACCGCCGCGTCCACCGAAGGCTCCCCCTGGTGCGCCTGGTCCTCCCGGACGGCCACCGCCGCCGGAGAATCCGCCGCCGCCACCGGGACGACCGCCGCCGCCACCTGCGTAGCCACCGCCGCCGCCTGGACGACCGCCGCCACCACCAGCGCCGGGAGCGCCACCGGGACGAGCCCCAGGAGCACCTGGTCGCTGACCGGGAGCACCTGGTCGCTGACCGGGGCCGCCTGGTCGCTGACCGGGACGCGCGCCTGGTGCCTGACGTGCTTGCGGACGTGGGGGCATGCTGCCCGGGTTAGGACGTGGGGCGCCGGGCACACCTGGGCGTTGCATGCCTGAGCTTGCGCCACTGCTGAACGGATTGTTTCCGGGACGCGGACCACTCGGACGCATTCCACTGGCGCCAGTGAATGGGTTGTTTCCTGGACGCGGACCGGCCGGGCGTGGTGCTGCCGGCGCTTCGCCACTGGCCGCCGCAGCTGCGGGTGCCTCTGGCGTTGCCGGAGTTGCTGGTGCAGCAGGCGCTGCGGGTTTGGGTGCTTCCGCTGCCGGTGCTGCCGGAGTTGGCGGAGCAACTGCTGGGGCAGGTGCCGCAGCGGGCGCTGCCGTCGCAGGCGTTGGGGCAGGGGCTGCAGCAGGCGTTGGAGCACCGTCCGCCGGACTTGGCGCTGCCTTTTTGGCTGCTGCCTTCTTGGCGGGAGCCTTCTTGGCGGGAGCCTCAACCGGGGCGTCCGGGTAGGCGTCTCGCAGCTTTCGAGCGACTGGAGCTTCGATCGTTGAGGAGGCTGACTTTACGAACTCACCGAGTTCTTGCAGTTTCGCAACAGCTGTCTTGCTATCAATCCCGAGCTCTTTCGCGACTTCATATACGCGGGCCTTGGCCACTGTTCTCCGTCCTGGCCCGGGCGCGTGCTCGGACCCTATTCGTGCCTATACGGGTTCATAGCTGGTAACTCATCGAGCGCTCATTCCACTGCTCCTGAACTATCGGCTGCTGGGTAATCCTGCGGTGAGCTGTTCGCTGACCGAGTCGGTGTCGAGGTGGTCATTCCAACGCAATGCGCGCTGAAGTGCTCGGCGCCGAAGTGCTGACTCCACACAATCCGGTCGGGGATGCAAATAAGCACCACGACCGGGCAACGTGGCGTCCCTGTCGATTGTCAGCTCTGCGCTGGCAATGACAAGCCGCACCAGGTCGGCCTTGTCGACGCGACCACGGCAACCAACACAGGTCCTAATCGGCTTTCGATCTTCACTGCTCATTGGCTGCCTCAGTTGCGGTGACGATGCCATCGGCCAGTCTACCCCGGACGCGTCTGCGCGGTCACTCACCCGTCGACTCGGCGCGGCTTGGTGTCGGCTCACCCGCCGGTGCCGCGGGTGCCTCGTCTTCGGCATCACTGTGAATGTCGATGCGCCAACCTGTCAGGCGGGCCGCTAATCGAGCGTTTTGACCGTCGCGTCCGATCGCCAAAGACAGTTGGTAGTCCGGCACCACAACCTTGGCCGAGCGGGCCTCCAGATCAACCACCTCAACACTGGACACTCGTGCCGGACTCAGGGCATTGCCTACGTAGGTTGCTGGGTCGTCGTCCCAATCGATGATGTCGATCTTTTCGCCCTGCAATTCGGTGGTCACGGCCCGAACTCGCTGACCCATCGGCCCAATGCACGCGCCCTTGGGGTTCACATTGTCGACCGTTGCGCGCACAGCAATCTTGGATCGATGACCCGCCTCTCGCGCAACGCCCACGATCTCGACAGTTCCGTCTGCAATTTCGGGGGCTTCCATCTTGAAGAGGTTTCGTACGAGGTCCGGGTGTGTGCGCGACAATGTGACCTGCGCACCCTTGGGGCCCTTTCGAACCGAAACAACCTGGCACTTAAGGCGGATGCCGTGGGAGTAGTCATCAGTTGGGACCTGCTCGGCCGCAGGAATGGATCCCTCGATCTTCCCAAGCTCAACCTGAACCGATCGCGGATCGCGTGACTGCTGAACGATCCCCGAAACGAGGTCTCCCTCACGCCCCGAGAACTCACCGAAGGTGACGTCGTCGTTCGCCTCCTTCAACCGCTGCATCAACACGTTGCGCGCAGTGGTTGCGGCAATCCGGCCAAACTCGGGTGGTGTGTCATCAAACTCGCGAGGTTCGGACGAGTCGTCGTCGGCATCGATCGCCCACACGGTGACATGCCCCGTTGCCCTATCCAGTTCGACGCGTGCGTTCTGATGCGCCCCTGGGGTGTGGTGGTAGGCAACGAGCAACGCCTGCTCAATACTCCCGACAACCGTGTCCAGCGACAGTTCTCGCTCCGTGACGAGCGCCTTGAGCGCAGCAACATCGATATCCATGGCTACTCACTGCCTTTCGGGGAGTTGAACTCGACCTCGACGACGGCTCGAGCGACATCGGAGTAGCTGATGGATTCGACGCCAGTGTCAGTGAGAATCTGAGCAGCGGTGTCTGTGGCGTCGCCAATCCGGCCACGCACCCGTCTGCCGTCAGCGAGCTCGATGTTGACCAAACGATCCTTCGCACGACGCCAATGCCTTGCCTGCGTCAATGGTCGGTCAACACCCGGGGATGTCACCTCTAGGACATAAGGCGTCTCGCCGAAGAGGTCATTCTCATCAAGGGCTTCTGAACACTTGCGTGAAACAGAGGCAACCGTGTCCAGATCGATACCGCCATCTTGGTCGACGGTGATCACGACAACACTTCGGGAGCCGGCCTTACGAACTTTGACATCTTCGAAGTCCACGCCAATCGCCTCAACCACCGGAGTGAGCAGCGACTGCAATCGCTCGTTAGAAACCGCTGCCACGTGGAACGCTCCTTATGTAGTTGACCTTGCCTGCGCCAATTCTGCCTGGCACGGGGAAGTAATGGTGTGCTGGGGTAATCCTAGGGGCCCCTTGTTGCTTACGCTGTGCCCGTGACCGTTCTGCCATCCCGTCGAGGGGTCTTGCGAGCAGCTGCTGGCGCGCCGATCGTCCTGTTGGTGGCTTGCAGCAACGACGCCGAAAGCCAGCCGACGGATGCCGACGACTCCGTGCGAAGTGAAGTTGCGAACAACGAGCAGCAACTGATCAGCCGCTACGACGCCACGATCGCCGCGTACCCAGCGCTGGCCTCGAAACTCACGCCACTTCGAGACCAGCACGCGCAGCACCTATCGGCCATGGGCACACAGCCCGCCAGCAACGACGGAAACAGCCCAACGGTCGGCAAGACGTCGGCAGCCGCCGTGGCGGAACTGACTGCCGCCGAGCGTCGCGCTTCGACCGAGCGAGTGAAATCAAGCGGTCAGGCGGCAGGTGCTGACCTGATTTGGAATCTTGCGCTGATCGCCGCCTCTGAGTCGCAACATGCGGCAGTCCTCGCCAAGGGGTCGGCATGAGCGACCAGACGATCGACAACCTCACCCGGGCGTTGGAAGGGGAATACGCCGCCACCTACGCGTACGGGCTAATTGGCGCGAGGGTTTCCGGTGCCGCACAGGTTCGTGCCCGACAAGCACTCACTGCCCATCGGCAAGCGCGCGATGAAGTGCGATTCGACTTGGCCGCGCTACAAGCACCCGTCCCTCCACCCGCAGCCGCCTACAACACCGACGGGCCCATCGACACACCTGCGCAGGCAACTGCCCTAGCCGTGCAGACCGAGTTGCGACTTGTCAGGAACTGGGCGGCTGTCGCAACTACCGCGGCCGGTGCATCCCGCGACCGTGCCGTGCGCCATTGCCAGGAGTGCGCGACCAGAGCAACAAGTTGGGGGTCACCCAGTCAAGCCTTCCCGGGCTGACCGATCCGGACCGCTCGTCGCCGACTATCGGGCAGACCTAGCTCTCGCGACAAGTTCGGGTGATGACGTCAACCGCGTCACTGACTAGCACCTCGCGCCGTTCGTCGGTCGCCCTGTCCTTAATCTCGATCACGCCGTCCGCCAGACCACGACCAACAACAACAATCGTTGGCACACCGATGAGCTCGGCATCCTTGAACTTCACTCCAGGCGAGGCAGCCCGGCGATCGTCATAAAGCACGCGCAATCCGCCCGCTTCAAGATCCTCCGCCAATTTTCCGGCTGCCGCGTAGACAGCGTCATCCTTGCTCGTCGCGACGATGTGGACGTCCGCGGGCGAGATCGACCGTGGCCAGATCAGCCCCTTGTCGTCATGGCTCTGCTCGGCAACAGCGGCAACGGCTCGCGATACACCAATTCCGTAGGAACCCATCGTGACAACAACGCGCTTGCCATTCTCATCCAAAACCTTCAGGTCTAACGCTTCTGCGTACTTGCGGCCGAGTTGGAAGATATGGCCGATCTCGATTCCACGTGCGAGTGTCAGAGCGCCACCGCAGTTCGGGCAAGGATCTCCCTCGCGAACTTCTGCCGCCTCGATGGTTCCATCGGCCACGAAGTCTCGACCCGCAACCACGTTGAAGGCATGCTGGTCCGCGACGTTTGCCCCGGTTAGCCACACCGAACCATCGACGACTCGTGGGTCAACGACATAACGAATCCCCGACTCTGACTCCTCGCCCAAGACCTGTGGTCCGATGTAGCCGGGAATAAGCACTGGATACTTTCTGAAGTCGCCCGCCTCAAAGGGACGGAACGTCGCTGGCGCAACCGCTGCCTCAAGTCTCTTCTCGTCAACCGCACGATCACCCGGAACGCCGATAACAAGCGGGGTCTGCGAGCCATCCGCATGTTCGAGCATGACTACGACGTTCTTCAACGTGTCCTGCGCTTGCCAGGTGCGACCTGCCGCACTCAGGGTCGGATCCGCATTTGCGAACTCGACAAGTCCGTCGATCGTCGCGCAATCCGGGGTCGCGATGGTTTCCGCCGGTGGCTTTGAGCTCGCGTCACTCGTGGGCCCCGGAGTCGTCGTCACGGCCTCTACGTTGGCTGCGTAGTCACAGCTTTCGCAACGAACAAATGTGTCCTCACCGTTTTCACACGGCGCGAGAAACTCCTCGGAGGCCGAGCCACCCATTGCACCCGATGTCGCGGAGCAAATCACATACGACAACCCCAATTGGTTGAAGGTCTTGATGTAGGCATCACGATGTTTTCCGTAGCTCTCAACCAGCCCGGCATCTGTGTAGTCGAAGGAATAGGAATCCTTCATCACAAATTCGCGACCGCGCAGGATTCCCGCGCGTGGCCGGGCTTCGTCGCGGTACTTCGTTTGGATTTGGAACAGCGAAACCGGAAGATCCTTGTACGACGAGTACTCGCTCTTCACCAGGAGGGTGAACATCTCTTCGTGGGTGGGCCCAAGAAGGTAGTCGGCTTCTTTGCGGTCCTGAAGGCGGAACAGTGTGGGGCCGTACTCGTCCCAGCGCCCGGTTGCTTCGTATGGCTCTCGTGGGAGCAACGCAGGGAAGTGCACTTCTTGAAAGCCTGCGTCGACCATCTGCTTGCGAACGATTTCCTCCACGTTGCGCAACACGATGTAACCCAGGGGAAGCCAAGTGAAGACGCCTGGTGCAACGCGCCTCACGTAGCCCGCGCGAACTAGGAGGCGGTGACTCGGAACCTCCGCATCGGCGGGGTCATCACGCAAGGTTCGAAGGAACAAGGTGGACATGCGCAACAACACAGGTGACTCCCGTAGCTACCAAGCGTGGATCGATTGAGTTCACGCACAGGTTATCCGCCTTCGCGGTGGGGCGGGTCGCACCGGTCTACCGAAAACGCTGCAATGCGCACCGCCGGTCAGAACAGAACCGTCGCGAAGGTGCCGACCTGCCGGAAACCCACATGCTCGTAGGCGCGCAAAGCGGGTTCGTTATGGCTGTTGGCATACAGGCTGATTCGCGGCGCATGTTCGGCGCGGGCGATTCTGACTACGGCCGACAGGGCACTGATCGACAGTCCACTGCCGCGAAGTCGCGGAGTGATCCATACTCCTTGCAGTTGCGCACTCCCCCGGCCAACTGCCCCGATTTCAGCCTTGAAGATCGTTTCGCCGTGATCGATCCGCCCGTACACCCGGCCCTGAGAAATCGACTGCGCAACTCGTGCTCGATAGCCGGGACCGCGTCCACCCGCAATCGGGGAAACTCCGACTTCCTCGGTGA
>Ga0075156_10000089_pt1 | contig 42433 bp, 34 predicted proteins | sample JI81AbrownDNA_FD_70966 | JGI IMG/M metagenome (GOLD analysis project Ga0075156, IMG submission 70966) | Wastewater effluent complex algal communities from Wisconsin, to seasonally profile nutrient transformation and Carbon sequestration -... | ecosystem: Engineered > WWTP > Effluent > Algae...
GAGCGTTTCTTAAATCCTGACCGCGTATCGCTGCCCGATATTGACATTGACTTTGACGATGAAGGCCGCGACAAAGTTTTGAATTATGTAATTGATAAATACGGCAAAACTCAGGTAGCACAAATCATTACGTATGGTACAATGGCTGCTAAGTCATCTATCCGCGACTGCGCGCGCGTAATGGAGCTTTCCTTGCCGGAAGCAAACTTCCTGGCGAAGATGGTGCCTGAGCGTCCGGGTACAACACTTGATTCAGCATTCAAAGAAATAAAAGAGCTGGCCGATATTAAGAAAGGTTCTGACCTAAAAGCTGACGTTTTAAGACAGGCTATCATTCTGGAAGGCTCTGTGCGTAACACGGGTACGCATGCATGCGGTGTAATTATCACTCCGGATGAGCTTACGAAGTTCGTTCCGGTTTCAACCGCAAAAGATTCCGACATGCTCGTAACGCAGTTTGATAATAGCGTGGTGGAAAATGCGGGGCTTTTGAAAATGGACTTTCTCGGATTGACAACGCTGTCGATCATCCGGACCGCACAAAAAAATATTAAAAAGAGTAAAGGCATTGATATTGACATTGATGCCGTTCCGCTGGACGATGTTAAAACGTATCAGCTCTTTCAGCGAGGCGAAACAACCGGCACGTTCCAGTTTGAAAGTGTGGGAATGCAGAAGTATCTGCGTCAGCTGAAGCCTGATAAGTTTGAAGATTTGATTGCGATGAACGCATTGTATCGTCCGGGCCCGATGGAATACATCCCCGAGTTCATCAACCGGAAGCATGGCCGCAACCAGATCAAGTATGATCTTCCGGAAATGGAAAGCTTTCTGAGCGGAACCTACGGGATCACGGTTTACCAGGAGCAAGTGATGTTGCTTTCGCAGAAACTTGCAGGCTTCAGTAAAGGTGATGCCGATGTGCTGCGGAAGGCAATGGGTAAAAAGCAGAAGTCGGTGCTGGATAAGATGAAAGACAAATTCATCGAAGGCTGTGCAAAGAACGGGCATGCAAAAATCATCTGCGAAAAAATCTGGACCGACTGGGAAGCATTCGCACAATACGCCTTCAACAAATCACACTCCACGTGTTATTCACTGGTTGCGTATCATACTGCTTATCTCAAGGCAAATTATCCTGCTGAGTATATGGCCGCTGTGTTGACGCACTCACAGAGCAATTTGGATAACGTAACCTTCTTCATTGAAGAGTGCCGCAGCCTCGGCATAAAAGTATTAGGTCCGCACGTGAATGAATCCGGAATGTACTTCGCGGTAAATAAAGACGGTGAGATCCGTTTTGGACTAGGCGCTATTAAAGGAACAGGTGATGCAGCGGTTGAATCAATCATTGCTGAGCGTGATGCGAACGGTCCGTTTGAAGACTTGTTCGATTTTGCAAAGCGATTGAACCAACGTGCAGTTAACAAAAAAACTTTTGAAGCGTTGGCGTTATCCGGAGCATTTGATTGCTTCAGCAACATGCACCGCAGGCAGTACATTTATTCGAAAGACAATGATTCAAGCCTGATCGAGAAGGCAATTAAGTTTGCAGCGAAAACGCAGCAGGAAGAAAACAGTGCACAAGCCAGTCTGTTTGGCGGAACCTCAGGCGTTACCATGCCGAAACCAAAAATCGAGAATGTTGAGCCTTTCAGTGAACTGGAGAAACTGAATCTCGAAAAAGAAGTTGTTGGAATTTACATTTCAGGACATCCGCTCGAAAACTTTAAGCTGGAGCTTACCTCATTCTGTAACGTCACCTGTAACCAGCTTGGCGAACTAGAGCCGTTACAAGGCAAAGATGTTCGGGTAGGTGGAATTGTCACATCGGTTGAACACCGGACCACAAAAACCGGAAAACCTTTTGGCAAATTTGTGCTCGAAGATTTCAGCGGGAACAGCGGTAAGGACACGTTCACCATGTTTGGTGAAACGTACATGAAATTCAGGAACTTCATCAACAATGGATTATTCATTTTCATTGAAGGCAATGTGATGCGGAGCAACTGGGGACAGATGAACGTAGAGTACAAGATCCGGAACATTGAATTGCTCGATGAAATCGCAGAAAAACGGATTCAGGGGGTAGCCTTAAGAATTCCGCTGCAAAATGTTACGAAAGATCTGATCGCAACGCTGGAGAAGCTGTGCGATAAGCATCCGGGACAAGCTGCACTAAAAATCTTCTTGAAAGATGAAGGAGAAGACCTGCAGGTCGAGCTGATCTCCCGCGCAACTCGGATCAAAGTTTCCAATGCGTTGATTGCTGAGTTCAAAAAACTTGGCGAGGCCGGAGTTTTCACCGATTCATCCACAGTGCGCTGGTTAACAGACGAATTGCCCCTACAAAAAACAGAAGCTGCGAATATTGGAACAATTTCGTCTACCTTTGTGTTGGAAGAAGTAGAATCATAAAAAACGTATAAATATCATGGGAAAAGCAATCGTACTCACTGACGCTAATTTTGACGAAGTCATTAACTCCGGAAAGCCTGTATTGGTAGATTTTTGGGCAGAATGGTGCGGACCGTGTAAAATGATCGGACCCGTTGTTGAGGAATTAGCAGGTGATTATGATGGCAAGGCCGTTGTCGCAAAACTGAATGTGGACGAGAACCCTCAGACCACGGCTAAGTTTGGTGTACGCAGCATTCCTACCCTGCTTGTATTCAAAGGCGGCCAGGTAGTTGACAAACAAATTGGTGCAGTGCCTAAGTCGGTATTGAACCAGAAGCTGGCGGCTCAGGTTTAACTCAAATTGTCATCCTTCGACAAGCTCAGGATGACAGATACTGTAAAATGCGCTGATGTGTTTCGACTTTGCTCAACACGTCAACGCATTTTTTTATTGCTTAGTAATCCCAATCATCCGTTCTAAAAACAGAAACCGGCAAACCTTCCTTACTGAATAAATTCGAAATTGATCCGTTACCCCAGGCAAACCGCACTGCTACCGGCTTCTTAACTTCTTTAGCTGAAACGATCACCGTGTTGCCTTCTATCTTTGCTTTGGCGGGATAGAATTTTTTGTCTTCACCGGCAAGTATAAACTCGGTCGGTTCACCGCCTTTCGATACCAACGTTGTCACATTTTCAAATGTGATCCGGATTTTATCCTTTTCCACTTTCATGGACTTATACAGGGGAGTCAGATAAGCAATTCCTTTTTTATCATACATTTCTGCCAGTGCCATGTTAGCGAGCCTCTCGCCTACAGGCTTTTTATGCACAGGATGGATGTCCTTCACATTATCCACATGATCACTGACCACTACCATTCCGGTTTTTGGAATTTCCAACATCTTCACCTGCTGCTCACGGATCAGTGTTGCACTGTTTTCTACACCATAATCTGCATACGGTGCGATCTGTACATAATAAAACCGAAAATCTGTTTTGAATTCTTTCCTCCATTCGGTGATCAATGTCTCCATGAGCTTTTTATAAGTCGATGGAGCAACCGTATTGCTTTCACCCTGGTACCAGATCACTCCGGCTATTTTATACGGGAGGATTGGATTGATCATCGCGTTGAAAACCGACCCGGCTTCAGACGGCCACCAGGAGTGCTCTTGTTGTTTCTGAAAAGATTCAACAAGCGCAGCATCCTTTTCAATTGCTTCTTTAGGAACCCACACCTCCGCATTTGTTCCGCCCCAGCTTGCATTGATCAGTCCGATCGGAACATTTAACTCTCCGTTTAATTTCTTTCCAAAGAAATATGCTACCGCGCTGAAATATTTCACACTGTTTGCATCACACACACGCCAGTCGCCTTCACCTCTTACCTGCCGGGTCGAAGTGCCTGACTTTGGAATATGGATCAGCCTGATGTTTGGATCATTTATAGAAGGAATAAGATCCTTTCCATCTTTCGCCACATCCATTCCCCACTCCATATTGGATTGACCGGAACAAAGCCATACCTCGCCAGACATCACATCGGTAAGTGTCCGTACCTCACCTCCTGCGCGTATGGTAATGGTGTGCGGTCCGCCTGCTGCGGGTGTTTTAATTTCAGTTTTCCAAAATGTTGTGTTCCCTGAACGGGTTTTAACGGTTGCTGTATCCCAGCTTGTTTTGATGATGATTTCCTGATCTGGATATGCCCAGCCCCAGATAGGAACACTTGTGTTACGCTGCACAACCATGTGATCGTCAATAATAGCAGGAAGTCGTAGTTGTGCTGATGCCGCGATGGCCAGCAACAGCAGGAATGGAAGGATGAGTTTCTTCATAAACAATTATTGTATTTTCTTCAGCCGTTCGACAATTTCAAACACAGCCGGGCAAACCAGAGTATTCTTATGCGTTAGCTCCATAATCTGCACCATCTTCTTGCGATTGGTATGGGGAAACTCCCGACAGGCCTTCGGACGGGCTTCGTAGACGTGGCAATAATTATCATCTCCCAGGAACGGGCAGGGAGAAGATTTCAAAACCTGGTCCCCATCATCATCTACTTTCAGATACTTCTCAACGAAGTCAACGGCCTTGATACGAAGTTCTTTCGCCAGGCGCTCAATGTCGGTATCGTAAAAAATCGGGCTTGTTGTTTTACAGCAATTCGCGCAAGTCAGGCAGTCCATCTCCTCGAATACTTCTTCATGCAGGGCATGAAACTGATCATCCACCTTACGAGGATCTTTCTTTTTCAGCGACAACAGGAATTTTTTAGTCCGTTCTACGTCTGTTTTCGACTGCTTACTAAATCCTTGTAGATCCATCAGGCAAATTTACGATTTAGGATTTTAGATTTACGATTAGCGCCAGGTTATCCTTCCCAGGCGCTCCGGTAAAATTCCTTATGCTGAACATATTCCAGCAAAGCGGTATAAAAAGCATGAGTACCCAACGTTGCACTGTCGCCAACCATGATGAGTTTTTTCTTCGCGCGGGTCATTGCTACGTTCGTTCTCCGGATGTCTCCCAGAAAACCAATCTCCCCTTTATCGTTGCTGCGAACAAAGCTTATCGCAATGATGTCGCGTTCCTGGCCCTGAAATGCATCGACCGTATTGATAGTAACGTATCGATCAACCGCTGAAAGTTCTTCCGAAGCTTCAGCAAGTTTGGTCAACCGTTCAACCTGTGCACTGTACGGTGTGATGATGCCCAACGTGAACGACCAATCTTCAATACCTACAGTTTGAATCAACTTTTCCAGCTGCGTGATCAATACCCGAGCCTCCTCTTCATTGTATCGGCTTAATGTTTCCGGATCCTGGGTTTCATTGAAACCACACCCGGCTGTGTCGATAAAATCAACAGGTGGTAAATTGATTACCGTATGATGTTTAACCGATTCATCTGCAATCAATCCACCATGATAAAAATAATCCGATGAGAATTGCATGATGCTTTCATTCATCCGGTACTGAACTTGAAGCATTGATGCGCTTTGCGGATGGCGTTCAATACATTTTTCAAACAATGTTTTCGCAAGTCCCTCGCGCGCAGCCTCAACCGACTTGATCGTTGGCGGCAATTGCTGATGATCACCGGCCAGTACAACCCGTTCAGCCCTAAGGATGGGTATCCAGCATGCAGGCTCCAGCGCCTGAGCAGCTTCATCAATAAAAACGGATTTGTAACGCCTGCCACGAAGCATCGGGTGCGATGACCCGACCAACGTGCAGGCAACTACATCACTTGTGTTTAAAATATCGTTAATGATGTAAAACTCCAGCACATCCGCATCTGCTTTTAGGGCTTTTGCTTCCTGCCTCAATAGACTTCGCTCCTGCCGTTCGGCATAGCCAAAATTCCGCTTGAACTTAAACGCCTTGCTTCGCACCTGCTCCATCTTCTTGCGGAGCGCCCGAAGTTCTTTGAAGTGGTCGTGGTTCGCGATGCGTGCATCAAGTGTTTTGCTTAAGGATTGTTCGGTGACCCGGGCCGGATGTCCGATGCGTACCACATTCAATCCCTGTTCTGATAGTTTCTCAACCAACAAATCCACTGCTGCGTTGCTTGGCGCAGAAACCAAAACCTGCCGTTCAATTTTAACAGTCTGTTTAATAGCCTGAACAAGCGTTGTTGTTTTTCCGGTACCGGGTGGACCGTGAATGATGGCAACATCCTGCGCTTCTAAAACTCTCTTAAGTGCTTGTTGTTGACTATCGTTTAAAGTGGTTGCTGGTTGCAGGTTCCAAGTTTCAGGAAGTGCAGCACTTATAACCGGCAACCTGTAACCGAGCAACGTATCACGCAATTCTGCAGCACGAGAGTCCTCGGCTTTGATAATCGACTTCATGGCTGCCTCCATTTCGCGGTAAGCCATTTCATCAAACATCAGGTCAATGCCTAACAAGGTGTCATCAATCCAGTCGGGAAGATCATCACCGTTAACGGTAATCACCATCGTGTTATCACGCACGTAATTGATTACCCCACCGATATAATGCTTGTCTGGTGAGCCTTTTGCATTGCTGAAAACGCTCACCATTTTGCCGCTTTGAAAAACGTGCGGCTGATCGAGGTGATTGGTTCGCTCGACTTCAATGATCAGGCGTTCGCCTGTGCCAATATAATCACGCTTAAGGGTTACAGGGTACCAGCACTTTCCTTCTTTGGTTTTGCGGTGCAGCGGCACCAGTAATACTTTCTGACGGTATTGCTCGAGGTCGGCCTGACGCTCCTGTTTCAGAAGTTCCCAGGTTTTATGCAGCTGATCGTGAATGTTCATGATAAAGGCTGCAAAATAGGTGTTACAGAAGCGGCTTCACAACTACTTCTTATTATTATGATTATCTAATACATAAAAACTTTTCCACCCACCATTACTTCCTGAGTTTTCTCATCAAACGTTGCCTTCTCACCGGTGCGGACTGCCGCGTTGGTCATGATGCAGGCAATGGAATGGGTATAGCCCGCTTCAACGGGTGCGTTGGTTGGATTGCGGCTTCGAACGCATTCCATAAAATTGCGCATGTGGCGGGAGGTTGTTATGTCTCCGCCTGTATTGGCTGACGAAATTACTTGCTCGGCTGTTGCAGCAAGATCAAGTGGTGACAACAAATTTGATTGCATGCCCATTGCTTTTGCATGTTGCTCCGTAAGTCCGCCTTCGGGTGTAACTTTATTTGTATTCAGATTCAATTCTCCGCCATTGGAATAATAAATTTCTTTCGGGTTCTCTTCGCCATTGTGCATGCGTGACGAAAAAACAACCTGAAAGCCGGTTGCGTTATCTTCCTTACCATAGTCAAACACCGCAGTAGTGGTATCCCAGTTTTGACGTCCGTCTTTCCACATGTAAATGCCACCATTGGCTACAACGCTTCTCGGATGCTTCAATCTTGTAAACCAATGAACCGTATCAATCTGGTGGCTCATCCATTGGCCGGGCATGCCGGAAGAATACGGCCAGAACAATCTATACTCAAGATGTTTGCGTGCATCAAAGTTCTCAAACGGCCGGTTCATCAGAAAGCGTTTCCAATCGGTGTCTTCCTCTTTCATCTGGGCAACCAATGCTGGTCGTCTCCATCGACCGGGTTGATTCACATGCCAGGTTAATTCAACAGACGTTATATCACCGAACTTTCCACTTTGAATAAAGTTCGCAGCCGCATGATAATTCGGACCGCTTCTGCGTTGCGATCCGATCTGAATTATTTGCTTCGAGTTTTTAATTGCTTTTAATGCCGCACGGTTATCGGCCATTGTTTCCGCAAAAGGTTTTTCAACATAGGCATCACAGCCCGCGTTCACCGCTTCAATGGCGTGAAGTGCATGCTGAAAATCGGATGTGCTGATAATAACCGCATCAGCTTCTTTAGCATTGTAGAGCTCTTCGTTATTACGATACGCTTTTACCGTGTGACCAAGCGTTTTGTTCAGATGAGCTTCTCCCTCCTCACGCCTGATTTTCCAGATGTCGGAAACTGAAATGATATCAAAATTTAATTCTTTGTTATGATTCAGGAACGAAGGGAGCAACGAATACTTCAACCGGTCAGAAAATCCGATTATGCCCAGGTTGATCCGATCGTTTGCACCGATAATCCGGCCGTAGCTTTTTGCACTCAACGCCATCGCACCAACATATGCACCGGCCGTTGCCAGCGAAACCTTCTTGATGAATTCGCGCCTGGGCAATGTATTCTTTTTTGAACCCATACTCCTTAGTTTAAAATACAGTCAACTACTTAAGTTCTCTGATCTTTATGCTGCGGAAAGAAACTTCATCACCATGATCCTGCAACAGGATGCGACCCTTTTCCGCCATGCCGAAATTTTCCCAGCCTGCATATTTGCTCCGGGCAACAAGGGCATTATAAATCGGAGTTCCGCGCTGGTACTCAACAATCTTGTATCCGTTCAGCCAATGCTCGATCCGGTTATCCGGATAAACAATAATCCGTCCATAATTCCATTCCCCGATTTTATGAATGCCGCGACTGATCTTTACCGAAGGAATTAAATCATACAAAGATCCCAGTGTCCTGTTTCCAACAACGCCAAGCTTTGCATCCGGATGCTTTTCATCGTCCAGTATCTGATACTCCAAACCAATGGCAGAGCCTGCGTTACCTTCTTTTTCTGTGACAAAATATTTTACACCACTGTTTGCACCTTCGGTTAGCTTAAATTCAAACTGCAGATCGAATGCAGCAAATTGTTTTTCGGTAACAATATCACCTCCGTTTTGCGATTCTGCGCCTGCTGATTTAACAACGCGAAGCATTCCATTTTGCAGATCCCATCCTTGTTTTGGAAACTCTGTTTTATAAGCGCCCCGCCAGCCTGTAGTTGTCTTCCCATCCCACAGCAAGTTGAATCCGTTTTTCTTTTCCTGTTCGCTAAGTGTGTTTGGAATCGTGTTCGCTACGAAAATTAAATCCGAGTCACTCGCTTTAAGATTTTCTGTTTGGATGCGAATATTCCGCCAGCGGATTTTTTTTCCACTTTCTTCAGGCTTGCCGACAGCATGAACTTGCAATGCAATAAACCCAGAGGGTGTAGCATCATCCACCAGGTTAGCGGTAGCAATTCCGTTAATCCAGGTACGCATCACATTACCAATGCATTCAATGCGACAGGTATTCCAGGCATTTTTGCGATAGGCAGTTTTTGCTGCTGTATTATATTCCAACGGATAAAGCCATTCTCTTCGGGCCTCATCATAAATGCCGCCTGTCCAACTGCGCGGTGAAGGATCAATTTCCATCTGATACCCATGCACGCGTCCATTTTGATACTCGGGTTTACGTTCACTCCTGAACTGAATGCCTGAATTCATCTCATCGTCAAGTTTGAATTCAAGCTCCAGTATAAAATCGCCATACGTAGAAGCCGTTGCTAAAAATGAATTAGGTTCATTGAATATGGTTGTGCCGATAATCTCGCCATTCTCAACTTTATAACTGGCCTTTCCATTAAGCTGAGTCCAGCCTGTAAGGTCTTTTCCATTGAAGAGCTTTGTCCATTTCGCTTGCGCATTTGATTCCTGAGAAAGGATAGTCACCAACAGGCTAAAAATCAAGAATACTTTTTTCATACTATTGAATTGAACCGGGCTTGATACTAGATCAACTTCTGCTGTTTCAACTTATCCTTGATGTAACTTTTAAATTCAGCCGGACTGGTTACGGTAATCTCATCCGCCAACCCCATCACAAAGCGGCCAACGCCTTTGAAGTTTAATACCGGACCATTGAATGTGTAGGTGCGCTCCTCCTCACTTTCATTCTTTTCAAGATATGGTAGGGAGAGCGGATACTCTTCCCGCAATAGCACGTAGGCACGAAGACTGAGCTTCATGGTGATCCAGGTTTCCTTTTTTCCGCTGATGCCAAAAATATCCGTAGATGATTTTTCGTGCAGCTTCTGGAATTTAAACGGCTTGTCCATGATCACCACCTCACCGATCCGCTCCAGCTTGAAGTATTTATTTTGTTTGTCTTTGGTATCGAGTGCCTGTACGGATTGAAAGCCTTCTCCAAACTGGAAAGGTTCTACCAACCTGTCGGTGATCTCCTGACTGTTAGCCGAATGATAATTTTTCAGCACAACCTGCTTGCCTTCTTCCATAGCCTCGCTGATGGAGCGGAACATTTTTGCCACCCGCAGTTTTAAAAACTGTTCGGGTAATTCTTTGGCTTCTGAATGGAAGGCCAGTTTCTTTAATAACGTACCCCGCAACGGATGTTTGTCAGCCCCGCTTTGAATAAGCTGGCGTAGAATGCTTACTTCCTCCAGCGTAAAGCGGTCTTCCGGGTTTTCACCTTCTTCCTGGTGGATGAAATACCGGCCGTGAAAATCCTGATCGATGATAAAACCGATTTCCTCCAGCAATTTAAAGTACCGGTAAACGGTGCGAGAGGTTGAATCGAGCTGCTGCGCGAGCTGGTCAACCGTGCGGCCTCCGCCTTTCAATAAACCGATAAGCTGGAATACGCGTAAAATCTTGGCTTGTGGAATCATTTGGTCAAAGTAAGCAATTGACACAAATTGTCAAAATGCTGTTGTTTCTTAGTGTTATGAAAACGGAAAAGAAACCTCAGATCACTCGGCAAAATTCAAGACCAGCACAAGAAGTGCGGAACCCTGAGCTGATTGAAAAGTTTTATAAACAAATCGTAAACAATTTTGGCTATGCATATCCAGGAAAAGCGTAAGATTAAAACCTCCAACTTCCCCGAGCAGAAACTGCTGAGTGAAGTGGAGTTGTTAGACCGCATTGAACAGCATTACAACGGCCGCCCCGCGACCCGCATTTATGTTGCACCCATGTGCTACATCGCACCCGAGTTTTACGAGCAGGCGTTGCAAGGTATGCTTGGCAGCTTCGAAGCACGCGAAGAATACGAAGCGTGTGCGCGGGTGATCAAGTTGCTGGCGAATATTTAATCATTCGCGGGCCTGGCTGCAGGCCGGCCCGTGCCTCGATCCCCAGATATCATCCGGGGATGTTCGCATGGATCATTAATATAAAAGGAGCGCTGTTTGCCATAGCGTTGTCTTCTCCCGACACTGCGGGGGAAGACAGCTCCTTTTTAAGACTACTAACTCGTTCATCCTAAAGGAGAATTAAGTCGATAACACCAGATATAAGTCATTACCTTTGTTTGTTTATTTGAATTAAAGGAAGGATAAACGCCTTAATAGCCACACGTCATGCACAATGCTGCTGGACAAATTTAGTGATACTTACATTGGCGTGTTGCAAATGATTTTAACATACTACAATGGACGAGAGAAAGGAACCTTCGAAATTTGTTAAAAAGTCATATGACAGAAGTGACCATTGGGCTATTTCTAAAGTTAAAGAACATTTAGTCAGCAGTGGATATACTATAATAGAAAAGAATGCCGAAGACTATGAATTGGACATAAAAGCAACAAAGAGCGACATAGCTCATTATTTTGAGTGCGAAACCAAGACAGGATATTCATTCACCGGAAAAAATGACTTTAGTTTTCCAACTGTAAGTTTTCTTGCTAGAAAAAAGAAGTGGGCTGAGATTGGATTTTGGTACATTATTGTTTGCAGAGAGACACTTGCGTATGTTAAGTGTCATAGCCAAACCATTTATCAAGGTAAGTTTCAAGAGAAATTAAAAATTGATTCAAGGGAAAGGCAAGGCAGCGATACTTTTTATAGAGTTCCAAAAGATCTGTGTGAATGGTCTAAGATTTGAATTTTGACTTTGTCTCCGGTGGTTAATTTCTAAAGTGAAACAAGAAGAGTATAACGGTTTTAAGGAAATTACCCTTATTCTTTATCCAATCAATGGCTCTTTGAAGAATACTTGGATCATCATAAAACTTACCAATACTTGTGTTACAGCTACTGCAAACCCAGCCTCGAACACCTCCATCAATGTGACTGTGATCTAACACAACATCATTTTTAAAATTTCTAATCTTTTTTCTGTGACATATTGGACAAGTGAATACTTCTCCAATATTCGGACGTGGATGCCTCTCGACATAGGCTTTCATTTCGACTTTATTAATCTTAACTTTTTTAGAATAACATTCCCGACAGACAGGCCGTCTTAAAATCCTGTTATTCTTACCAAACTGATTTTTTGAAAATGCCTCAATTGGCTTTTCAGTACCACAACTCGTACAGACTTTAGATTTTGGTTCTTTAGACAGAGGTGAACTTGTTTCCTCGGGTATTGACATATGATTGATTTGTTGCATTAACTACGCTACCTATTCTTTTAGCAGCAATCTTACAATATGATTTATTAATTTCACTTCCTATAAACTTCCGTCCTTCCAAAATAGACATCTTTGCAACAGTACCACTTCCCATCATTGGGTCGTATACGAGGTCTCCAGCATTACTCCATGAAACTATATGGTCTCTAGCAAGTTTTTCTGGAAAAATAGCAGGATGTTCATGAGCAAATTCATCACTGGCGGAATGACCCTTTCCTATATTATATTCCCAGACGTTAATTCTACGACCATATTCGCCGTAGCCACCTCTCTTTAATTGAAGTAAGTCACCATTTTGCAATCTTTTTGTTCCATTATCCCCTTTTCGCGCCTCTTTATTTTCTCTGTCCTTGATAAGATTAATAGTTTTTGGATATTCTTTGCTTAAGACAAACATATATTCAAATGACTGCCAATAGGTGTTATTATTTCCGACAGCCCCTCGAGGTGGCTTTAAATAAACCATCGTATCAAACAGATTAAAACCACACTCCTTGAAAAATAGCGCCTGTCGAAAACTCGTTCCGGTTTCATTACCACTCACTGTTGCATCACCAACAATCCAAACGACTACACCACCAACTTTTGTGACACGAAATAGCTCTTTAGCAATATCTTCAAAATGGAATGTGTAGCCATTGAATTGAGGTTTCTTTCCACTGATTTTATTGTTGTAAGTTCTCAAGTCATCATAGGGTGGAGAGGTGACAGTTAAGTCAACAAAGTTATCCGGCATTTGAGACATTGTAACGAGACAATCCTCATTGTAAACCCGATTCTTAGCAATCTCTTTTTTCATAGTGACTTAATTATTGCTTCTAAAAATACGACAGACATCTCGTTTAATCAACACTACATCAGACAATTCATGTCAAGGATTAGTCTAAACTATGGACATTGCCGACAGTTACAAACAGCTGACTCTTATGCCTACTCTCAAAATGATTGCGCTTAGAATAGCAGCACCAAAGCCCCGGCACTGTGCATAACGAAAGCTATAACCAATGGTGGGTGATGAGTGGGTAAGGTTCTATCTTCACTACGTTTGGTCCCGGTGGATAATAACGGTTTCAAAAGCCGCCACTGACTAACAAAACACTACTCCAACAACTTCTTCAGCTTCACTAACTGCTCGGTGTTTTCGGGTGACTTGATATTGTCTGTAATCGCGTGCTTCTCACGGGTGGTTAACCGCCAGCTAAGCGAAGCCCGCGCATTCGTTTGACGAAGGCTGTCCATCTCTTGTAAAACAGGCACATAACTCTCCACCGTATATTGAAGATCGATCCGGTCTACCGGTGCTTTGAACCACGAGTTCATCATGCCGATGAGGAGATCACTGTTGATGTCCTGAAAGTTTTCAAAATTATTATAAACGGTGCTGATCGGCTGCGTGAAGCTGTCGACAATGGTTTGCCCGCCTTTAGCGCTCACGGTCCACAGCTTGGGTGAATCGCGGATGGAAATAAAAATTACTCCAGAAGTATTTTCGGAAATCCATTCGTTAAACGCATACACAAATCGAACGGCATCCGACAAACCAAAGTTGTCGGAGATACCGGCATCCATGATCTGTACGGCCGGGTCGGTTGGTAATGTTGTGTTGGGGGTTATGTATGGAAAGGTTGCGCTCATCCGCAGGGCAGAGAGAAACCGGATGTTTTCTGCATCCTGATCCTTCAGCAAGGCATGAAAATCAACTCCGCTCAGCTTGGCTGATTTATACTCTGGATAACTCAAGACATCATTATTCATGAACGACACCGGCCGCGAGGCGATGTACAGCTTGCGGCCATCGTTTACTACCGTAGGCGTTAGGATGATCATCGGCACCAGCGCTTTTTGTTCCGGATCACGATAGGCCGTGATGGGCTTATCCATCAATCCCTCGGTAATCTGATTCAATTGTTGTTCGAAGGTATAGCCGCGATCGCGAATGTACTGCTTGCCTGCATACTCAAACTTTGTAAAGCCGACAAACAGATCGTTGGCCAGCAAGCTGAAGATCAACGGATTTAGGTTATCAGTAGAAATTTTATCCCGATGAGAATAGGAAAAGGGATGTGTTACTTCACCCTGCTTTTCCCGGAGCTTGAGCTCTCTATAATAAGAGGCCCCGATCAATCCTCCAGAAGCGCCTGTGATCAGGATAGCCTGGTCCATCAACTTACCTCCCGTTAAGCTGTCGGCCGTTTGCATAGCATTAAGGGTCCATAATGCTGCACGCTTACCGCCACCGCTTACACACAGGAAAACCATTTTAGGTTTTTGAGTACCCGGGAATTTATTGCGCCAGTTTTTTAACATTACCATGGTGCTGTCTTTATCCATGGAAATAATACTGTCGGTATTTAATTTTTTCAGTGCGGCTACGGTGTATTCAGCGGGTGGCTTGTGATAATCTAACCCGAAGGCTTCATATTTTTTGGAGAAAAAATCTTTTCCGAATAAAAAGTTCACGATCAGAAAGATCACCAGGGCGGTTGTAGCCGACCAGTTTCCAAACCAGTACGAGAACGCGCCCGACAGCATCACGAATACGGTAACGAAAATCATGAAGCTCGCTGCCGCGGGAAGCTGGAATGCCGGGTAGTCTTTGAAAATTCCCAACAATAAAATGAGCGCAAAGATGAACAGCTCAATGATCACCAGGTTGAAATGATTTTGATCAAACACTTTTAATACTTCGGCCCGGTCGTAAAAATCCGATTCATCCTCCACCCTCCTTAGCCTGAGTCCATCAAAATAATTATCAACCCGAACCTGCTTCTTGCGGGCGATGTCGAGCTTCTTCATCGCGCTGGCGCGCGTTACCTGAACCTTTTCTTTCAACTTCTCGTCAATCCGACAAACCATGTACTTGAAAATGTCCTTGTTGGTCAGCCAGAAGTACGTGAAAAATATTCCCGACATAAAAATGAAGCCGGCAATAAGTCCGGTGATATTCCAAACCAATGTTGCTGTGTCGGAGTATTGATTGCTTACCTGGAACCGGATAATCTGGAACAGGTACACCGCAAAGAAAATGACCGGGATAATGCTGTTATTAATAGAGAACTTGGTGAACGGCTTCGATAACGCCCCGACAAAGGAAAACCGGTGTCCGTCATTAATGTAGCTGGTGATCTGAAACGCGGTTGTGAATCCCGCGGTTGTAATGCCCAGGATAAAAAAGCTTGTAAAATTTACCTTGTTGAGATACTCCGGATCCAGAAACAAATATGGAATCCCGAGATATTTGCCGAATGAGCCGGTGATCATCGCAAACAGGATCACCCAGCAAAGCATCATTACATGGTTACGCTTGAAGTTGTTAAGCAGCAGCTGAACCGGGAACGAATAAATAAATGCGGCAAAAAACTTATTGAGCCTTTGTACCATAGACAGTATACTTGAAAGTTAGCTAATTTTTGATTGCAAAAAACAAATGCTGCGCCCCGACAGAATTTGTCAAACCTGTTGAATATACTTGTATCGAATAATCACTACGAACGCCCTTTTTGACTAAAACTTTTTCGATATACCGCTCTTCGGCAGGTTCGGGCAAAACCCGCACGCTGGCGAAGGAATACCTGAAGCTGGCGCTTGAGCACCGCGGATATTATTTTCGGCACATCCTTGCGGTAACGTTCACCAACAAGAGCACACAGGAGATGAAGGACCGAATCCTGGCGTATCTCGATAAATTTGCGAAAGGGGTTCCGGATGAGCTTGCAGAAGAATTGAAAAAAGAGCTGAAGCTGGATGCGAATACGTTTCAGGACCGCAGCCAGGATGTGCAGCGGGAGATTTTGCATAACTATTCTCAGTTTTCGATCAGCACCATTGACGCCTTCTTTCAACGCGTAATCCGATCCTTCACGCGCGAGTCGGGGTTGATGGGTGACTACCGCCTTGAGATTGAACAGGATCTGGTATTGGAAGAGGTAATCGATGATCTCATTGATGAGCTTGGCTCAAACAAAGAGCTTACGGAATGGGTTGTTGAGTTTGCAAAAGACAGTCTGGAGAATGAGCGCGCGTGGGACGTCAGGTTAAGCTTACGCGAATTTGCTCAGGAGATTTTCCGGGAAGAGTTTAAGGTGATTGAGGATGAGATCATCAAGGAAACAAACGATCATAACTTTTTTAAAGAACTCAAAAATAAATTAGGTCAGGAGAAATATGGTTTTGTAAATTTTATCGCAGGCCGTGCCCGGACAGCGCTAACCATTATCCGGAATAATGGTTTAACCCGGGATGATTTTAAATACGGTGGCGGGATTTACAATTACTTCTCAAAGGCTGCAAACATAAAAAGTGTCAGTGATTTTGATTCAGAAAAGAAGGGAAAACGTTCGGGGAATGAATTTCTAAAGATTACCAACTGGCCGGATAAAGACACGCCTCACACTGCACTTATCCTTTCGCTGGCCGAAAAACAAATGCTTCCCTTACTGGAAGAAATAAACGCGTACTGGCAGGAAAGCTTCACCAAAGCGCTTTCTGCGGAAATTGCGTTAAATAAGTTTTACTCGTTCGGAATTATTTCTGATATCTCACGGAAGTTGAGAGAATATAAAGAACGGAATAATGTCATGTTACTTGCGGACGCACCTAAGTTTCTCAACGGAGTAATCGATGACAGCGACACACCTTTCATCTATGAAAAGGTAGGTTCATTTTATAAAAATTTTCTCATTGATGAATTCCAGGATACATCGGGATACCAGTGGAAGAACTTTTTGCCGTTGTTAACGAATAGCCTCGATCAAGGCAATCGTAGCATTGTGGTAGGCGATGTCAAGCAGGCTGTCTATCGCTGGCGCGGTGGTGATCTGAAATTATTACAGCAGCAGGTTGAGCAACAGATTGGAAAAGATCGTGTTACAACCTTCGAATTGGATACGAATTACAGAAGCGGGGCGCAAATTATAAACTTCAATAACGCGCTATTTAAAAATGCCGCGTCTATTGTTAATGTTTTAGTAAACGGAGATTTACCCGAAGCCTCCTACCTCGATGTGGCACAAAAGGATTTCAAAAAGAAAGATGGCTTTGTGCAAATCCAATTTCTTCAGAACACGGAGGAAAAAGATTGGGATGCGCTCGCAATGGAACAACTCCCCCATCAACTGGAGCAACTGCAACTGATCGGAGTAAGTTTAAAAGATATCGCTATTCTCGTACGAAAAAATTCGGAAGGGCAGCAACTTGCCGCAACGTTACTGCAGTATAAAAATTCTCCCGAGGCCCGGTCTGATTGCAGGTACGATGTAGTGTCAAACGAATCGTTGCGATTGGATGGTGCCTCTTCTGTAAATTTGTTGCTTGCCGCGATACGCTATCTGCAATTTCCGGAAGATTCGATAGCGAGAGCACAATTGAGTTATGAGTTCTCGAAAATTAAACGAAATGATCTGCAGCCGAATGAAGTTTTTAAGGTAGCCAATCAGGTTTTCTTCGAAAACAATCTTCCTGCAGGTTTTACAAAATCAAAACCCTGGTTAAAGCGATTACCCTTATTTGAATTAACCGAAACACTCATTGATATTTTTGGTCTTGGGGAAGTGGAAGGCGAACTCGCTTACTTGCAGGCTTTTCAGGAACTGGTTCTTGAATTTTATAGTCGCGAAAAAAATGATGTGGGTGCCTTCCTCGAATGGTGGGAAGATAACAAGCACAAAAAATCGCTACAGGTATCCGGTGAAGTTGATGCGGTGCAGATCATCACCGTGCATAAATCAAAAGGACTTCAGTTTAAGTATGTGTTGATTCCATTTTGTTCGTGGAGCATGGACCATGAAAGACGCCCCTTGCTTTGGGTAAGTTCAGAGAAACCGCCTTTTAAGGATGCTGGATTTGTACCCATTGAGTATTCATCAAAAATTAATGAAAGTCATTTCGCATCTTTTTATCAGGAGGAATTGATGCGCTCTTACCTCGATAACCTTAATTTATTGTACGTAGCGTTTACCCGCGCGGAGCATGCGCTGCTGGTAACCGCTCCATATTTTAAGAGCTATGGCTCGGGTGGTTCTCAGGCGTATTCGGTGGCCAGGTTATTATACGAAAGTATCGCAAGTGATGAGAATTTGAAAAAAGACTGGAAAGAAGAAACGCTGACGTGGAAATGTGGGGATCTTACAGCAATTAAAGACGAGACTAAAGCCCAGGCCGAATCGCTGCAATTAAAAGTTTATCCAGCGTCACGCTGGCGCGATAAGCTCGTGATCAAACGACAATCCATTTCGTATTTTGAAGATTCAGCGGAACAGCAGGAGCGCGTGAAACACGGGATTCACATGCACGCGGTACTCTCGCGCATTCAGTACACCGATGAAATTCCCGAAACACTTAAAGCCATTGTGCAGGAAGGATTGATCACGGAAGATGAACAAGGTCCGTTAGCAGATCAGTTGACCGAACTTCTGAGTAATACGGTGATTAAAGACTGGTTCTCCAAAACATGGACAGTAAAAACAGAAGTTCCTATACTTCTCCCGGACGGGGATGAAAATCGCATCGACCGGTTAATGATTAAAGACAAGAAAGCCATCGTAGTAGATTTCAAAACCGGAGCACATAGCAAAAACGATTTGCAACAGGTAAAAGCATACGTAAACATTCTCCGTCAAATGAATTTTACAGATGTAGAAGGATACATTCTCTATGTAAAGGATCGTGAAGTCATCAATGTAAACGATCTCAAGCTCAAGGGCTCAAAGAAAAAAGAAGACAAGGACCAACTCGGATTATTTTAATTCATGAAAGCATTTCTATACGAGCTGGCTGAAAAACTATATCGCGATCATCCGCAACCGGATGCCATTACCCTGGTGTTTCCAAACCGGAGAGCTTCGCTGTATTTCAGAAAATATCTTTCACAAGTGCTCGACAAGCCCGTGTTCGCTCCGAAGCTGATCACGGTTGAAGAATTTATTACCGCCTATTCAACATCAACTGTTCCTGATAAGCTGGAACTTATCCACCGGCTGTACAAAGCCTATCAGGCTATTACGCATACTGAAGAGCAATTCGACAGGTTTTATTTCTGGGGTGAGATGCTCATCCGCGACTTTGACGAAGTGGATAAGTACATGGTAAATGCTCCCTTGCTTTTTCAGGATTTGAGTAATCAGAAAGAGCTTGACGCACGGTTTGATTTTCTAACACCGGAACAGCTTGAATTTCTTCAGAAATTCTGGGGAAACTTCGATGCGAAAGATGGTGTGAATAAAAATAAGTTTCTACAACTCTGGCGACAGCTTCCGGAAGTTTACACAGAATTTAAAAGGCAACTCAAGGCCGATGGTCTTGCGTACGAAGGCATGATCCACCGCGAAGTAGCCGATGATCTTGTAAACGGAAAAATCAAACCTGAAAGCTCACCGCATTATTCAACTGAAACGTGGTTTGTAGGTTTTAACGCGTTAACCGGAGCAGAAGAAAAAATCTTATCGTGGTTTGTTGAAAATACACAAGCTGAAATTCATTGGGATCTGGATGATTACTACCTCAATAACAAAACGCAGGAAGCGGGTGAGTTCTTCCGTGAATATCAGAATCATCCCGTCCTCGGTTCAACTTTTCCAAGTGATATTCCTGCCAACTTCAATCAGAAAAAGAATGTGAGAGTAATTGGCGCAGCGCAACCGGTGGGGCAGGCCAAGATTATGTCGCAGTTGTTACATGAGCAATTAGAGCAGGGTTTGATCCCGGAAGAAACATTAATCGTGCTGCCGGATGAAAAGTTGATGCTGCCCGTGCTGCATGGCATCTCCTCGAGTGTGGAGAAGCTCAACGTAACGATGGGCTATCCGCTCAGCAATACGCCCATGTTTAACCTGATTGAGTTGTTGATTGAACTTCAAACGCAACGCAGGGGTGATTTCTATCATCATCGTCAGGTACTTTCGCTGCTCAACCATCCACATGTTATTTCTGCCGATCCGGCATCGGCAAATGAAAAACGAAAACGCATTCAAACTGAAAACTGGGTAATGGTTCCCGGTACCATGCTGCGCACCGATCACGTGTTACAAAAGCTGATCTTTTGTGAAGCAACCGAGAGCAGCATTCTGGATTACATCCGGCAGGTTGTGGAAGAAGTTGGCCGGTTAACCCAAACCGAAGACGTTGATAAAGAGTTTGCGGTTTTCTTCCTGCGATTCCTCAACCGCATGCAAGACGTGCTCGGCACACAATACAGTAGCGTAAAAGCTTTTCTTCAACTATTCAGGCAGCTTGTTAAAACACAAAAGATTCCATTTACAGGTGAACCGCTGAGAGGCCTGCAAGTGATGGGTGTACTCGAAACGCGAAACCTGGATTTTAAAAATGTGTTTATTCTCTCACTAAACGAAGGTTCATTGCCTTCTGGTGGTGGCAAAGGTTCATACATCCCATACAACATTCGAAGAGCGTATCAGCTTCCAACCGTTGAGCATCAGGACTCGATCTATGCGTATTTATTTTACCGCGTGTTACAGCGCGCAGAAAATGTCTATCTGTTCTATAATTCAGAAACAGATCCCTTGGGTCAGGGTGAAATGAGCCGCTACTTACAGCAATTGTTGTACGAAAGCGGAATAAACCCCGAACGCCAGGTACTGCACAATCCGGTTCAGCCTTTGGAGATTAAACCAATCATCATCAAAAAAGATCCTGAGATCCTGGAAGGGCTCAACCGACTCAACGAAGGAAATGTGTACTTCAAAGGCATCTCCCCTTCTGCGCTAAACTCGTACCTCGAGTGCAGTCTCCAGTTTTATTTCCGATACATCGCCAAGATCCGGGAACCGAATGAAGTAGAAGAAGACATCGATGCGCGCATCATGGGAACCTTTTTACATGATGTGATGGAGCTATTCTATAAACGCATCCGCGAAAAGAAAAAAAGCAAAGATATTATTGCAGGTGATTTTGACCGGGTGGAGTCCATTATTGATTCACTGCTCGAGGAAGTATTCATTAGAAAATACAACCTCGATCCCGGAAAGAAAGTTGAGTTTGAAGGTCAGCGCCTGGTGGTCCGTGAAGTTGTGAAACGTTTTGCCTTGAAAATTCTCGAAAAAGATAAAGACTACACGCCCTTTGTGATGGAAGCGGTAGAACAAAGCGGTGTGCTCTATCGCATCAAGATTGATCAATCTCCCGGCTGGGCGGTAGTGGGTGGAAAAATTGATCGCGTAGACAGCAAAGACGGCTTACTGCGAATCATTGATTACAAAACAGGAAAAGATAAGCTGGACTTCGATAGTGTACTTTCACTCTTCACCCGCGATGGCAAACGTAACAAGGCAGCCTTTCAAACGTTGATTTATGCGCTGCTTTATAAAAGCAACATGAATCCTGCAATAATCAATACGCGGGTTTCACCCGGCTTGATTAACCGCTTGACTTTATTTGAAGAAAATTCTGAGTTTGGATTGAAGCTGGCGAAGGCTCCGGTACACGATATCACATTTCTATTGCCGGAATTTGAGGCTCATCTCCGTACCCTGTTGGAAGAAATCTTTAATCCCGATGCGGTGTTTGATCAAACCACCGTGCTTGAAACGTGCAGGATTTGTCCGTATAAAAATATCTGCTACCGGTAAACAAAAATGGCCGGTAGATACCGGCCATTGAAATTCTTTCTACTAGTACTTAATAATTACTCTCCCGATTCTCACTTCCCCAGCGATTTCCACCAGCCTTAGGAGTACGTGAACCTGTCCGGCCGTTACCGTTCTGCGGCCTGCTACTATTTTGTGGCCTGCTGCTGCTTTGCGGTCTGCTACTCGCTGACTTCTGAGAATTTTCGCCCGACTTCTGCGCGCTTCCTTCAGGCTTCTGCGTATTTCCAGGTCTTCTCTTATTAAACGAACGCTGATTCTGTTTTTGCTTCGGCTGACGTAACGGTGGAGAAACCCGTGGGTTTCTGAATCCTTCTGCTAGTGGGAACGGATGATCCGTTACAGCCGGAATGTTTTTACCGATCAGCTTCTGAATATCCTGCAAGTATTCTTTTTCTTCCTGATCACAGAATGAAATTGAAATACCGCTTGCGCCTGCACGTCCCGTCCGTCCGATTCTATGAACATAGGTTTCGGGAACATTCGGTAATTCAAAGTTGATTACATGCGATAAGTTGTCTACATCAATACCACGCGCAGCAATATCCGTAGCAATCAACACGCGTGTTTTGCCGGATTTAAAATTACTCAAGGCACGCTGACGTGCATTTTGAGATTTATTACCGTGAATAGCTTCTGCGGGAATGCCCGTCTTCGCCAGATCTTTCACTACGCGATCAGCGCCATGCTTGGTGCGGGTAAATACCAACGCATTCTTGATTGTTTTCTCTTGTAATAAATGATGAAGCAACTTGCGCTTATCATTCTTATCCACAAAATATACCGTTTGTTGAATCGTGTTTGCGGTTGAGGAAACCGGAGTTACTTCAACACGCTTTGGATTAGTTAAGATACTGTTCGCAAGTCCTGTGATCTCATTCGGCATCGTAGCCGAAAAGAAAATCGTTTGACGTTTTGCAGGAACTTTCGCGATGATCTTTTTTACATCGTGAATAAAACCCATGTCCAGCATGCGGTCGGCTTCATCGAGCACCAGTATTTTTAAGTGATCAAGCTTTACGTAGCGTTGGTTCATCAGATCGAGTAAACGACCCGGTGTAGCGATCAGAATATCAACACCGGCACGCAAGGCCTGTGTTTGTGACTGCTGCGATACGCCACCAAAAATTACAGTGTGCTTCAGCTTTAAATATTTTCCATACGCAGCAAAGCTTTCACCAATTTGAATGGCGAGTTCACGCGTTGGCGTTAAGATCAACGTTTTAATTCCATTCGGACCTTTCTCATATACTTCATCCTGATGAAGCAATTGTAAAATAGGAATTGCAAAGGCAGCGGTTTTACCCGTACCGGTTTGGGCACAGCCCAACAGATCTTTGCGTTCTAATAAAATAGGAATGGATTGTTCCTGGATCGGAGTAGGTGTTGTATAACCTTCAGCTTTTAAGGCCCGGCTGATGGGCTCAATTAAATTTAATTTTTCGAATGACATGATTTTTTTTGCACGGAGTGCCGTGACACGTTTAAAAATGGGCCTCTTGGCTCAACGTAGCACAGAAAAGCGCGTTTCTACGGGAATTTGGAGGAATAATATGTAAAGATACACCAATTCGGGCAGTATAGTTCATTGCGCACTACTCCGGAGTTTTAATATAGAAGCTAAAACTTTATCTTCACGAACTAAACCTTACCAAACCCCCAACGTATGACGTACGACATCAAACACGCTGAGCGCCAATCAAGAGGTGAACTCTTGTTACGCACGCTATTTGGATGGATCTACATGTATCTTCCACACGCCTTTCTACTCTTGTTCCTCGGCTTGTGGGGTGCCATCCTCGGTTTCATTTCATTCTGGATCATCCTGTTTACAGGGCGCTATCCGGAAAGTTTTTTTGAATTCCAGGTAAAGCTCATCCGCTGGCAGGCTCGCGTGAGTGCGCGTCAGTTAAATCTGATTGACGGTTATCCCGCGTTCGGACTTGATGTAGTTGATCCTCCGGTGGTAGTCGAAATCCCGTATCCGGAAAATTTAAGCAGGGGTACACTTCTTCTGAAGTTTTTCTTCGGATGGTTATACGTAGCGATCCCGCATGCATTTTGTTTATTCTTCCTCGCCATTGGTGTTTACGTGGTGCTGTTTATCGGATGGTGGATCATCCTATTCACAGGCCAGTTGCCGATTGGTATGCATAATTTTCTCGTAGGTTTCCTGCGGTGGAACCAGCGTGTAAGTTTATACCTTGGCAACATGACTGATGTTTATCCTCCATTCTCACTTAGCTAATCTGTTTTAATTACCTATGGAATTTTACCCTTTGCAACAACCGGAAGAAATTTCGGAACGCGAAAAAGAAGATGCAATGGGCTCATACTTGATGATGTTTGCAGCGGTAGCCATTGGCTTGCCGCTGCCCATCATCAATCTGATCGCCTCTATTATTTATTATTTTATCAACCGTAAGAAAAGCAGGTTCATTCATTTTCACTGCTTACAAGCACTGCTTACACAAATCCCGACAACCGTTATCAACTGGGTTGCGGTGATCTGGGCGGTTACGATTTTCTTTACCGATCGCACAACTACGGAAATTTTCTGGGCATACGTAATCTTTGCCGGAGCATCAACATTTCTGTATTTCATTTTCAACCTGATTGCAGCCTTCAAGGCGCGTCAGGGAAAAATGTACTACTTCCTGTTATTTGGCAATCTTTGCTACCAGGCTGTCTATCGGGTTAAAGCCTCTGATAATATTCAAAGCAGCGAACCGGTAAACAAACCTCCTTTTTAGTCTATGGGTAGCAAAATGATTCGCGATCTGGTTATTCTGCTGGCAATTGCTGGAGCCTTGTTTGTTGGCGGATACTTTACTGTTCGTGAAATCAATAAAACCGATTTCGAACTAAGCCACCAGGTTTCTATCGAACAGGAGGAAGAATTGGGTAATGTGTTGAAAGATGTAATGATCGATCAATACAAGATCGTAGAAGATAATATGGCGGACTCGGCCATTCAGGCAATCAAAACCCGACTTGTGTCTGCAATTGATTCAACACCGTACCGGTATGAAATAAAAATTATTAAAAACGAGCAGATCAATGCCTTTACAATGCCGGGCGGTAATATTTATGTTTTCTCAGGATTGATAAAGGCTGCCGATAGTCCGGAAGAAGTGGCCTCTGTGCTTGCGCATGAAATCGGGCATGCTGAAAAGCGTCACGTAGTAACCCGACTCATCAATGACATGTCTACCACAGCGATCTTAGGCATTTTATCAGGCGGAGATCCCAGTGTGGTGGCTGAAATCCTCAAGTCTATTGCCGGAAACAAGTTTAATCGCGAACAGGAAATGGAAGCTGACAAGTTTGCCTTACAGCTTTTAGAAGATTCACACGTTCCACCTAAAGCGCTTGCGCGTTTCTTTGAGCGACTGAATGATAAAGACTTTGACTACAATGAAGACCTTGAAATCCTGATGACCCATCCGCACAATAACAGACGCATTGAACAGGCGCGCAAATATAAAACGCGGAATAATTTTAAAGCCGAGCCTTTCAATTTCGATTGGGAGAAGGTTCAGCAATCGCTGTAGTAATACTTACATCAACGCGTCCTTCAGCTTGTCAAGCGTAATAGGTTTGATCAGATAATTCGTTACCCCCAACTCGCGCACACGTTCAATATCTTTAGGATTTATCGAGGAAGTGATTACTACAATATTCACGTTATCCATCCCCGGAACTTTCAATTTGCGCAGTGCCTCGAGAAAACCAAACCCATCAAGTTCGGGCATGGTAAGGTCAAGTAAAATGGCATCCGGCAAGGCAGCGGTACCTGAAAAATATCCATTGAGCAATTCGAGTGCCTGCTTACCGTTTAGTGCCGTGTGAACTTCCTTCGCCAAGCCGCCCAGCGAGAGCATGCGCGTATGCAAAAAATTAAAGATCGGGTCGTCATCAACAAGCAGTATTTTTTTCATGGGGGATGCGAAGCGTTCACTAAACCTGAGTATATAACGCAAAAATCATTCAGGTAAGCGCTTTTGATGGGAGTAACTCTAGCCATTACCCGCTGCAACAACGTAAGGTTTAAGTCTCTTAGGTACCGTTCAGCGACCTTAGTCGTCATGAGGTTCAGCTTTTAATGGTATTTACAGACTTAACGCATGTAAGAAAACATGGGATTCTACGAGAAAGTAAGGATTGATCCGGTTGAGGTAATAAAGCTATTCAGCTAAAATCTCTTGTAAAAAGCGGGTAACATCGTCAGAGCTCTTTGCATGAAAATATTTACCACCGGTTCTATCAGCGATCAGTTTCAGCGTCCCATCTGAAAAATTAGAAGAAATCAATATTGGTTTTCCTGCTGGATCAACTCCGAAAGGAACATCGCCAGCTTCACCAATACCGATGGAATGCACCACGACCTTGTATTTAGAAGCTAATGCAATGGCACGTAAGATACTTGTATAACCAGCGGTGTTCTCGCCATCTCCGATTATTATTATTTTTTTAACGGCAGCCTGAGGATTGATAGCGTGTACGGCAGCCCACACTGCATCTCCTATTGCAGTGCCCCGATAAAGTTCATTAAAGCCTATTTTCTTGATTTGATCTTTGGAGTAGCACATGTCTTTTTTGGAGATATCGAAACGCAAAGGCTTGCCTGAAAAAGTGATCAACCCCACATCGCACGTTATACGGCTGGGTAAAAAATTTAGCAGACCATTCTTAACCATTCCTAAACGATTTGGAGCATAATCTTCAATCATCATAGACTGTGACACATCCAGGAGAATAAAGTGATCGGGAGCTGCCGGTGAAATAGGGTGCACATCTACTGCTTGTCCAGGTGGTACCGTGACAATGCGATTTAATTCAAGCTGCCTCACGGACGCAGTTTCCGGATTATAGAATGAAAACACAGGCTTCGACCACAGCACGTGCTCACCTTCTTTCATGTACAGCTTCCAAGTAAAGCTTTTCGAGGAATAAAAAGTATCGTGTATTATCGTATCGATCTCTTGCGTAGAAATAAGCTCTGACGTAAAGTTTTTACCTATAAGATTCGGTGGTTGTACAGGAAATGAGTACCCCTTTCCTTTCAGCGTAACCGTATAACCAACAGGCGAATCCGAAACCTTTGTGTGCACACTATCTGTGACAATGAATTTTCCTGTTAGTTTAAAAAAATCCGAGGCTGTTGCATCCGCATTTGCTACCGGTCGTACATTGATCATTAACGGTTTCGAAGCGAATACCATGGGGATTTCCTTTTTCGTTTTAAGATCAACCTTCATTAGGGTTAGTTGGACTTCTTTAAAATCCAACGGCTTTGCTTCATCCGGACAATAAGCTCTGCTAAGCAATCGATATTCCGTAAAACTGACACCATTAACTTTTACGGATGACCACTTAACCTCTGATAGGTTCGCATCAGCATACCAACTCCCGGAGTGATTCAGCGGGCCTGTTTTAATAGCGCTTAATTGATTTGCGAGATCGTGAAACTGGATCGGTAAGCGATTAAAATTTCCCACATAGAAGGAAAGATTTAATGTTGTGCATTCACCAACGTCAATGTTTTTATCAGAAGCATATAGCCGAAGAAAGGCTGATTGATCTGAGGAAAGGGTGACATCGTTTACGATCCTCCCGGATTCGGACAGTGCATGAGAATCGAGGACTGGTAGCCAATATCGGAGATACTTAAACTTCTCTAGACTGTCTGCAACAGCTGCTATGCTTACAAGCGAATCTGATTTTTTTTCGAGCTCTTTTGCCATTCGACTCAACGCAGGGGTAACCAGGATCGCACGCCATGAAATGTATCCCGCAATGGATTTACCCTCAATTCTATATACCCAGGGTTTCCAATTCAGCACACGAACCGAATCACCGGGATTAATTGAGCCAACAACATGTTCCATTTCTCCATCTGAATAAACGTCCCAAGCTCGTTTTGCATTGGAAACTGTTTTTTCGATTACGACCGAGCGAATACCCGGTTGCGCCCATAAATCGGATGATACCCAACAAAGGACTATAACAACGCTGGCGCGGAAAAACATTTCAAATACGTTTGAGGCGAAAATTAAAAAAAGTCCCGCAGATGGGCTTCATTTTTACGCATAACCTGATCTACTATTTAATTTTTAGATCGTAGCGCGGGGGGACAACAAGCATGTAAAAAAAGAAAACTAGATCGCTTCCGCCCGACTGACTTTTTGTATTTTTATAATCTCAACACCTCCACCATGAACCGTATTTCCATTTTCACCATCACAGCGTTACTGTCGCTTGGCGTAATCGTTGGCTGCTCCGTTCTTAAAGGCAACGATGCTGAAGTAAACGTCAAAAATTTCCTTTCGCGTTTTGCAGCCGATATCCAGCGATCCGATTCAATCTCAGCAGAACATTTTAAGACGGATCATTCTGAATGGGCCTTGCGCGCTGCGCTGCGGGTACTCAATAATAAGATGGAAAGCCCGGTGACGACAGCTGCCATGTTTACGCAAGCAACCATTACCATAAGCGATAGCATTTTTGTACGTGTTCCCGTGTCCTTTTCAGCCGATAGCGCAGGAACAAAAACAGAACGCCTAACGAATCTTGAGATGACTCTGGTCCAGATGGATACTACGTTTAAGATAACACGCTGGAATGGCGAATCCTTTTACGAGGAATTCTGGGCGTACAGCAATGCGATTGAGGCAGGTCAGACTGCATTGCACATCGAGGAGAGCAGAGGTCAGTTATTTGCCCGGGCACTTGAGCTTCAGCAACAGTTTGATTCGGTAATCTGGGTTTCAGGCATCGGCACAACAAAAAACTATTATTATGTTGTATCCGGTCAATGGGAACAACCTTATTCCGAAAAACCATTACCCGTTTGGCAGTATCAAATGGGGCTTGTGGATGAAACAGGTAAAGAAATCGTTCCTGTAGCATTCGATCTGATTGGCATGCCTGGCGATGACGACCGGATAGAAGTCAGGAAAAATAATTTATATGGACTGTATCAGCTCAGCACAGGTAAAGAACTATTGCCTTCAGAATATGCATGGATTGTTCCGTACAGTCAGGATGGAACGAACGTATTGGTTAAAAAAGATACATTGTTAGGCTGGATCGATGAACAGTGGGCATTTCATGCAGGACTTCCTAATAAGGAAGCTGAAGAATACATCAGGCAATTCAAATTTTTACCGGACGAAATTAAGCTCAATAAAGACGATGCCACGTTTCTTGAAATTCCAAGTGAACGCCAGGCTGGCAAAGGCGTGCTGATCCCGGACAGTTACTACACCTATTTTGGAATTTTTGATGAGATAGAAAACGACTTTGTGATGGAAATATTTAACGAAGAAGCCGGAGTAGAGTACAAGGAAGCCCGGTTGAGCTTCTTTGAAAAAATAACAGGCGCTTTCAGTGCACTGATCTCGGATGCGCGGGATGCCTATGTCTACAGCCGCGAAGGGTTTTATGATCACCAGAAAGTAACGTTTATCAATAGTAAAGGCGAGTTCATTACTACCCATGATCTACGCGAAAAAGGGAAGTTAGCTTTCCGCATGATTGATGACACTCACCTGGAGGTTAAGATCTCGCCAAGCGAAGAAGTTACAGGTGACTATATGGAGCCCGCGGAAGGTGAAATCAATACCCCACAATATGTCTATTTTGCTGCTGATGGTGATCAGGCTTTGATCCCACTAGAAACGAACCGGTGGCATGCATGCACTGCATTTGCGAAACTCGACAGCAGCTACGTCACGGGCAATTTCACTGTTTATGATGAAGAAGGTACAAGCACAGAAGCAACGTTCTTGTCGACTGCAACACTTACATCCATGCGAAACGAAATCCTGGCTGACTACGGCTACATTTTTCAAAATCCAGATGTGTTGGAGAATTTTAAATACCGCGACTGGTACAAACCGCAATACGCGAGCGTAGCCGATTTCGAAGAAGAGCTTTCAGAGATCGATCGCCACAACCTCAACTTTTTAGAAAAGATTCTCGGTCCGGTTGATACCAGCACTACGGCAATGTAATGCGTAAAGCAGTAACGGGTCTTGTATTTGGCATCACTGTACTGCTGGCAGCATTACTTTCGTTTAATGCGCTGAGTTATTTCAATTTTGATCCGTTTTACGGATTTCTTCGGTTGAAGCAAGAAGCCATTGCCACCGGCTGGTACATGCCCGCGTACTACGCGCACGTGCTGGTAGCGGCCATTATTTTACTAATCGCAATTTTTCAGGTTTATCCGCCTTTCGGAATGCGTTGGCGAAAAACACATAAGACGCTGGGTAAAGTTTATGTGTTTGGAGTCCTTTTCTTTTCAGCGCCTGGCGGATTGATCATGAGCTTGTTTATTAACCGCGGAGAGTGGGTAACGTTCAGCTTTGTGCTGCAAAGTTTGTTATGGTGGGTGTTTACGTTGTTTGCCTTCACCAGCATCCGCAAGGGAGATATTATCGCGCACCGCGCATGGATGTTCAGAAGTGTTGCATTAACGTTGGCCGCGATAACCTTACGTGTTTACGCGTTCATGTCATCTTCCTCAATTGATCTTACGCATCCCGCCTCGTACACAACCATTTCATGGTTAAGCTGGGGCCTGAATTTGTTAATCGTGGAGCTTTACTTGTTAAGGTTTCCCAAACCAGGAATTTCGGTATTCAATCAGAATTGATAAACTTATTGATCCTCGCCATCCTTTGCTCGCTGTAACTTAAAGCTGAAGGTGGAACCTTTGCCCACCACACTTTCAACTTCTGGTTTACTGCTGTGATGTTCGAGGATGTGCTTAACAATCGCCAGCCCTAAGCCCGTACCACCTTTCTCGCGACTGCGACTTTTATCCACGCGGTAGAAACGTTCGAAGATGCGGGCGAGGTGTTCTTCGGCAATGCCTTCGCCATGGTCGCGTACATGAGTGGTGATATTCTTCTTACCAATGTCAAAGCTTACTGAAACTTCTCCTCCTTCAGATGAATGTTTGATGGCATTGCTTACCAGGTTAGTCATAACCTGAGTGATGCGCTGCCAGTCTGCATCTACCAGGGGTTTGTTTTTCGAGCCATGAAGGGTAAGCGTGATTTTGCGTTCCTCCGCTTTGTCTTCCAGTTGCTCCAACACTTCTTGCGTAAGCTCATGCAGGTCGACTGTTTCAAAATGCATTTTGATCTGACGTGTTTCAATGTGCGACAGTGTTAACAGATCCTGAACCAGCGCGTCCAGTCCATCAAGGCTGCGGGCAGCCTTCTTTAAAAACTTTCCGCGAACCGCCTTATCGTTTACGGCACCATCGAGCAGCGTATGCACAAATCCCTGGGCAGCAAAGATGGGTGTCTTCAATTCATGTGAGATGTCGGCAATAAATTCTTTGCGGAAGGCTTCGAGCTTTCGCAACTCATCAATTTCCTTTTGCTTCAACTCCGCGAAAGAGAAAATCTCTTCGTTTATTTTTTCAAGCGGGTTAAGCGTATTCGGTTTTTGCTTGCTGAGGCCGTGCAGCTCTTTTTTCTTGAGCTTATCCATCAGTTTGTAAATTTTGTTGATCTCCCGGAAGATGAGAAGCTCCAGAAGGGCAAACGAGAGGATGTAGGAAACAGAAAAGCTGATCACGAACGTAACCATCAGCACCGTTGCGTTAACCGTTTCGAACAGGGTAAGAAATAGGGTTGTAATAACAGAGATGCACAGGGCAAGAATGAAAGCGAGTACCCGTGAGCTGTAAACCATTTTTTAATTTGAAAATTTGAAGATTTGAAGATGCGCTAATTGAATCATGCACCCGATCAATATCGATGTCAAGTTACTCAATTTTCAAATTTTCAAATCGGCTAATTTTCAAATTAATTAAGAGCAAACTTATACCCTACCCCTTTCACGGTAGTAATGTAGTCCTCGCCAATTTTTTCACGCACTTTGCGGATGTGTACGTCAACGGTTCTTGCCAGTACGTAAACGTCCGAGCCCCAGATGTTTTGCAACAGATCTTCACGACTGAAAACCTTATTGGGGTTTTGTGCCAGGAAATACAGCAGCTCAAACTCTTTCTTCGGCAGGTTGATTTCGCGAGTGCCGATCTTAATCGTGTAGCTGGTGCGGTCGATCGTTAGATCACCAATGGTGATGGTGCTTACAGGACTTGTTTTTTTATTATCCCTCCGGAACAACGCACTGATGCGGCTCATGAGCGCACGGGGCTTGATCGGTTTGTTGATATAATCATCAGCGCCCACATCAAAGGCAGCTACTTCCGAATATTCTTCCGAACGGGCAGTAAGAAATACGATAAACGTTTTTTGCAGCTCCGGGATCTCGCGCAGCAGGCGGCATGTTTCCACACCATCCATCTTCGGCATCATGATGTCGAGCAGTACAAGGTCGGGGTGAAATTTCTTGGCTATATCAACCGCCTTAAAACCATCGCTGGCGGTTCTTACTTCGTATCCTGTTTTTTCGAGATTGTATTTAAGAAGCTCCTGTATCGGCTCTTCATCGTCAACCACAAGCACTTTTTGAACGGGCTTGTTTGCCATAGTTCTGTTGTTTGGTACAAAGGTAGCCAAAAGGCGGGGTTTCAAAGCCGGGACTTAACATCTTAACAATTCCTTAATGATCAGGATTCGCAGGATTTTTGGATTGGCAGGATGATCGTTGAAACGTCATTCTGATCCGCCAGCAAGCACAGCCCTCTGTATGGTGCTAAAGAAAAGGATGTTTCTTTTTATGATAACGAATGTACGCTTTCAGGTCACCCGCGAAATTCATTTTCATATCATCCCAGAACAACTCCTGCTGCGACTGGTACCGCTTCATGTTTATGAAATACGTGTTGTTGGGAAGCCAATCTCTAAAACGATCAGAGGGCTTTTTATTAATAGCAAGTGAGAGTGTATCGAGCAACCGCACAATCTTTTCAATGGCGGTCTTCTTCAAGGCAGACTTCTGCTCAGTGGGATCGGTTTCCTGCATGGTGTTGTACAAGCTGTCCAGCATTTCTGTGCCGCGCAGCATGTGCTCGCTGTATTTTGTAAAGTCTGAATCTTCGCCTACATAAGTCAGATACTCCTCTGAATCTTTACCATGCGTAGCAATAAGAAATTGCTCCGTTCCGCGGTCGCCAATGAATGTGGCCAGGTTTTCATTGAAGTCGATACTGTCTTTCACAAAGATCGTAGCATGCACCATTTCATGAATGATCAGGTTGGCAAGGTCACCTTCTCCACGCTCCAGCATCTTGCTTAAGATGGGATCGGTAAACCAGCCAAGCGTTGACCAACCACCTGGATTACGGATGCTCGTATCCCAGCCTTCCTTGTTGAGCTCATCACGAAGCGCAATGGCCCGCTCTTTATTAAAGAATCCTTTATACGGTACCGAACCTAAGATCGGAAAATCCCATTCTTTTGCCTTAAAGCGAAACGGTTCACAGGCTGTAACGACAAACATGATCTCCTCGCCCTGCTGATCGTAAAGTGTTTTGTAGTTTTTCGTATCCTTTAAGCCGAGTGAATCGATGGCATACTTTCTTACTTGCTCAATTAAGACAAGTTTTGCTTTCAGTGAATCCGGAAAGGCCGGGTCTTTCATCACTTCTTCTACCGGACGTGCATTCCAGACAATGTTCAACTGACCTTTTCCCTGGCGGACACCATACGCAACCAGTTCCCAATATATAATCACAAGAATGACAAGCACTGCCAACAGTGCGAGTAGGGTCCGTTTGATAATTTTACCGGTTCTTTTTTGCATTCAGGAGAAAGAAGCGTTCGGAAAAATTGAGGTAAAACCCGAAGGAGTATTCGATTGTTTCGGCATACGTATCATAGAACGGCTCGGCCCGGGCGGTTAGTGTGAGGCCGTCTGCAACTTTTAGATCGTAGAGGAGCCGGAGCATCACAAACTCACGCGTCTCATCCATACGCAACGGGTACTGATCATTCGCAGATGTATACAGCGGACTACCCTGAATTGTCAAAAACTTATCGCCATACCAGTAGCTGCCCATTACCGTAAGCCCGATTGTTGTTTTAACGTATGGATTCAAGAAAAATCCAAAACCATCCTGATTATAGACAGGAGTGTTGGCATTTGTATTGAAGCTCGCTGCATAGAGTTTTATGCCCCAGCTTTTGATGATACCCGCACCCGTTCCTTCCAGCGTTAGCCCGCCAGCGATGTTGAAGCTTGTGATCACCTCGTTATCAACCGTATCTATTTGTCCGCCCTGGTGCGAAGCCACAAGCTGCAAGGGCAGGTCGACATGAATGTTGCCGAACGTAAACAACCTTTTATTGAATGAAATCCCGCCTGTAAAGCGTTCCGGTTCGGTGCTATTCGCATAAATCATTTTTCGCCAGTCGATCCAGGCGTCCAGAAAAAGACTATTATCTTTCATCCAGATCACTTGCGCGCCATTCTCTAAACGATTGTTGAGCACGCGTTCAAAGTCATACAGCGGTTCAATGAGCCGGTGGTGAATGCTGCCTTCGAGCGTACCAAAAATAAAATTGACGTTGTTGTTTCTGATCTTCAGCGAAAGCGTGGGCATAACCTCCGTATAGTCATCGTTGCCGAAATCTTTTTGGACGTACACACCTGCATCCAGGCGCACGTTTTTCGCAATGTTGTACGACAGATACGGATTCAGCTGGTAGCCGAACAGTGTGTAGCCATCAATCACGGTATCGAAAAATTCGTTGTTCTTTGCAAAGCCGAGCATGTTGATGCCGAGGAAAAGCTTGTTGGAATCGGCAGGCTCCACCATCATGCGCTGCTCGAAAGCACTGTTATCGAGTTGGGCAAAGGCCGCAGCCGGGCTGATCAAAAGAAGCAGAAATAAGGCTTTTTTCATACGAAAGGACGCAATATAGCCGTTGATTAATTATCTTCACAAACCCCATGCGTAATCAATTAACCCTACTTTTTGGCGCATTACTCCTTTCCTCTGCTGTCAATGCACAATATCCCTTCGATTCATTACCTAAACCAGCGTGGTCATTGCACAATCAGTGGAAAACCATTGAACCGAAAAACGATAGCAAACTGCACGAAACAATTACTATTCCTAAGTTTTACAACGACAGCATTAGTTTAACCCTTCAGTTCACGATGGACAAAACAAATCCTGACAAAGTGGCCAATATTCTGCGGGTATATAAAGGCAATAAAGTCATTCAGAGCTTTCGGAATGAAATAGCTGATTATCATCCTGGATATACATCTACCTATCCCATTCGGGTTGGCGATATTACAGGAGATGGAAAGAAGGAAATCAAAATTATTTATGATTATCACTCAAATGGTCTCGGGCTTTCACATCGCCCCATTTATCTTATTCAGCAAGATGACGGACGGTTTATTAAATATTCCTTCTACAATTCGTTCGTTAAGCGCCTGGACCTTGAACGTGATTTTGATAGCGATGGAAAATTCGAAATTATATCCGTTAATTTGATAGGGCACAATAACCATAGCTATTGGCAGTTTGATATATTTAAAATTGACACGGAAAAGTTCAATATCGATAACGAAAAATATGGTTATCCCATATATGTTCAATTTCTACACCGGGATAATTTTAAACCTTCAAGCATTAAGCCGAAAAAAGATCAATCTCTCCACCGAGACCTCGAAGTTATAGTTGATACCGGGACAGCTATAAACTGACCATTAATCTTTATAATTTAAGCGAAAACCGTGGTTCTTATCGAAAGATGGTCACTTAAAATACTCTGACAACTACTGTCACAGATTCTTCACAGGCTTTTTATTACGCTCCGCATTGCCGTATTTTGATTCATCAAACACGTAACAACGACAATAGCTATATGAGTGACGCAAAAGAAAAGATCAAAGCCCTCCAGTTAACAATCGACAAGCTGGAAAAGACCTACGGTAAGGGAACCGTTATGAAACTAAGCGATGAGAAGGTGGTAGACATTGCCTCTATCTCAACGGGCTCAGTCGGACTCGACATTGCCCTAGGTATTGGCGGTATTCCGCGCGGCAGGGTAACCGAGATTTACGGTCCGGAATCGTCTGGTAAAACAACGCTTACGCTGCACATGATCGCAGAAGCGCAGCGCAAGGGCGGCATGGCAGCATTCATTGATGCTGAACATGCATTCGACAGAGCCTATGCAGAGAAGCTGGGCATTGATTGCGAGAACTTATTGATCTCACAGCCCGACAACGGTGAACAGGCGCTGGAGATTGCGGATCATTTGATCCGTTCTGGCGCGATCGACATTATTGTGATTGACTCGGTAGCTGCACTTGTTCCGAAGAGCGAACTTGAAGGTGAAATGGGCGACAGCAAAATGGGCTTGCACGCTCGTTTGATGTCGCAGGCGTTGCGGAAACTTACTGGTACCATCAGCAAAACAGGCTGTGCGTGTATTTTCATCAACCAGCTTCGCGAGAAAATCGGGGTGATGTTCGGTAACCCTGAAACAACTACCGGTGGTAATGCACTGAAGTTCTACGCATCCGTTCGTTTGGATATCCGCAGAATTGGTCAGATAAAAGAAGATGCCGATAACATTACCGGTAACCGCGTGAAAGTGAAAGTAGTGAAGAACAAGGTAGCGCCTCCGTTTAAAGTGGTTGAGTTCGACATCATGTACGGAAGAGGAATTTCAAAATCCGGTGAGATCGTTGACATCGGTGTTGAGTTGAATGTGATCCAGAAATCTGGCTCATGGTTCTCGTACAGCGGCAACAAACTCGGCCAGGGCCGCGATGCGGTTAAGCAATTGATCGAAGATACTCCGGAATTGATGGAAGAGCTGGAGGCTAAAATCAAAGCAAGTTTAGACAGCGCCAAGCAAACGCTTGAAGTTGCCGCAGACGAACGCAAAGCCGAACGTGCAGAGAAAGCTGAAAAGGCTGAAAAAGTAAAAGAGAAAGTTTAGTTAGGTTAGTAAATAACACAGTAGTGAAAAGCATCGGAGTGATCTGGTGCTTTTTTTATTATCAGTCCACGGTAGACTGTCGACAGTTAACCGTGGACTGATCTAATTCGCGCGAATCGCAGCTACCGGATCAAGCCTTGCGGCCAGCGCTGCGGGTATAATCCCGGCAATCAACCCAATGATACTCGAAACGGTAAGTCCGAGAACGATATTTTTAACCGTGAGCGTAACAATCAGGTCGCCCATCGGGATTAAGGTTATCAAGTACACCAGGAATAATCCTGCCAGTCCTCCAATCAGGCTTAAGAAGATTGCCTCAAATAAAAACTGAAAGAGAATGAAATAGTTTTTTGCACCTAATGATTTTTGTAAGCCGATGATACTCGTTCGTTCCTTCACCGAAACAAACATGATGTTGGCAATTCCGAAACCACCTACCAGCATCGAAAATCCACCAATCACCCAGCCTGCAAACCCTACTACGTCAAACAAGCTACCGATCGCATTGGCAATGGCTTCCGGCCGGTTCATCACAAAATTATCCTTATCGGTAGGGCGCAATCCCCTGCGCGTTCTTAAAAATCCCCGCACTTCATTTTCAAGCTCAACCAAACCAACGTCATAGTCGTAGCCTTTAATACCAATGCGCGAGCTAGTTTCATAATGCGCACCTGTGCCCGTCTGGTAAAGCCTTCTGAAATTATTATACGGTATAATCACATTGTAATCACTGCTGGTGAAACCCATGAAGCTCTGGCCTTCGCGTTTAACTACCGCAATCACCATATACTTCAGGTTTTTGATCTTAATATACTGGCCGACTGGTTCCTCTCCGTTAGGGAATAATGCGTTCGCTACCTCAGACCCGATAATGGCCACACTTCTTCCGCCTTCCAGATCCTCGCCTGTGAAGTATCTGCCTTTCTCAACGTTCACCTCAAAAATTTTGTCGTAGCCCTCGCTGCCGCCTACCAATCTTACCTGCCCAACACTATTACTGTTGCGTTTAATAAGTTGATTTCCCTTACCGGCAAAAATGGCAATGCCGCTGCTGTACTTAAGATTTGCCTCGAGAAACTTAAACTCATTGTAAGAGGCCTGAGGCCTCCGCATGTATTCCCACCATTTAAACTCGCCATCTGCGATGAAGGGCCATTTTTCAACGTAGATCACACTACTCCCTAAAAAGTTAAGGCTGTCCTTGATATTTTTCTCCAGGGAATCCACCAGGGTAAGCACTGAAATGATAGCGAAAATCCCGATTGTCACTCCCAAAAGCGACAAAATCGTTCGTAACAAATTTGATTTCAGGGCCTTGGCAGCAAACCTGAGGCTTTCAAAAATCTGGCGCACGGTATACATCAGTACTTCTTAACGGGGTTATTTGCTTTAGGTTAGTCGGTCCGACTACTCCGTAATTACGGAATTTAGACTTAAAACCGCCCTTATTTGTTACAGCCGCTAAAATAGCGTGTCTACCTTCGCAAATCTCAACTATTGCCTTATTTTTGCAACCTTAAAAAAAATTACCCTTCATTGGGCATACTTTGCTTTGAAAAAAAGCGGATCTGCTGCCCGTAAGCAGCAGCCAAGTAAAAAAAACAAACATGAAGCTATCCGAATTTAAGTTCGAAATTCCCAACAATCTCATCGCTCTCCGCCCTGCCGAAAACCGTGACGAATCCCGCCTGATGGTGCTGCACAAGGACTCTGGTAAAATAGAACATAAAGTTTTTAAAGACGTAGTCAATTATTTTAGCGAAGGCGATATCATGGTTGGTAACGATACGATGGTATTCCCTGCCCGTCTCTATGGACGTAAGGAAAAAACGGGTGCCAAGATCGAGGTATTTTTGCTGCGCGAACTGAATGCGGAAATGCACCTGTGGGATGTGCTGGTTGATCCGGCCCGCAAGATCCGCGTAGGTAATAAGCTTTACTTTGGCAATGGCGACCTGGTTGCCGAGGTTATCGATAACACAACTTCCCGCGGAAGAACAATCCGTTTCCTGTTTGATGGAGATGGCGATGCGTTCAATAAAGTAATTGAAACGTTGGGCGAAACTCCGCTGCCAAAGTATATCAAAAGAAAAATTGAACCGGAAGACAAAGACCGTTTCCAGACGATCTTCGCAAAAAATAAAGGCGCTGTTTCAGCACCTACTGCAGGACTTCACTTTACAAAACAACTGGTGAAACGCCTTCAGATAAAAGGTATTGACATGTCATTCATCACGCTCCACATCGGGTTGGGTACGTTCCGCCAGGTGGATGTTGAGGATTTGACCAAGCACAAAATGGATTCTGAGAATTTCATCGTTGGGCCAGAGGTAGTTGAGAAAGTAAATAAGGCGCTTGATAACAAGAGCCGTGTATGCGCAATTGGTACAACATCCATGCGTGCGCTTGAATCATCGGTATCAGCAGGAAACAGACTGAAAGTTAAAGAAGGCTGGACCGATAAGTTTATTTTCCCGCCTTATGATTTTAAGATCTGTAATGCAATGATCACCAATTTTCACATGCCTGAATCAACACTGTTAATGATGGCTGCTGCGTTTGGCGGATTTGATCTTGTGATGGAAGCTTATAAAGTTGCCAAGAAGGAAAAATACAAGTTCCTGACATATGGCGATGCGATGCTGATTATCTAGTCTTCGCGGCCTTGTGCCGCGACCCCCTGATAAAAACACTGCATAAAGAGATGTAGGAACAGGTGCGGCAACTAGTCTGTTCTTCTAATCAGATAAACAAACAGTGAAACCGCTACGGGATAGATCAGGAAATAGAGTGTGGAGGGTGGAATGATCCGGATAAAATACGCAAAAGGAACAATCAGTAAAATAATACCGGCCGTGATAATCACGGCCTTTTTTTGTCTGGGTAGAGGCCTTCGGGTTGCTTCAAACAAGCTATAGATCAGAAATGTAACCGCAGCCACATTGAAAGCCAATACCAGGAAGCGCATTATGACCATGGAAAAAGTATTTTTGTAAAAGTATGCAATCGCAGGAATATGCCATTATTGTAGCAGGCGGAAAAGGTACCCGCATCAAAAGCGCGCTGCCGAAGCAATTTCTCGAATTGAATGGCCTGCCGATTCTCATGCACACGATTAATGCTTTCCAGCGGTATTCAAAAAATATTATACTAATTCTTGTGTTGCCGGAGGATGATTTCGAAACCTGGAGTTCATTGTGCACGAAGCATAATTTCACCGCAAAGCTGATACTACAGAAAGGTGGCGAAACCCGCTTTGAATCTGTTAAGAATGGTTTGGAGAAAATCGATAGCGATGCCAGCCTGCCGGACAGGCAGGGATTGGTTGCCATCCACGATGGCGTGAGGCCATTGGTGAGCGAAGATATTATTGGGGCGTCATATCGGTTAGCAGCTGTCCATAAAACTGCAGTTGCTGCTGTTCGGCTGAAAGAGTCCATCCGTATAACGGATCAGGATAATACAAAAGCGGTTGATCGTTCAAAGTTCAGGCTTATCCAAACACCTCAAACATTTGAGGTTGCGCTTATCAAGAAAGCTTATCAAATAAAGGACGATCCCAGTCTTACCGATGATGCAAGTGTGGTTGAGCGTACCGGACAGGTTATTTCGTTGTTCGAAGGCAGCTACGAAAACATCAAGATCACAACTCCTGAAGATCTGATTGTAGCTAAGGCTCTGCTAAACGCCCGAAAATAAAAATGGCCACGCGAGAGCGCAGCCATTTTCAAATTTTCAAATTGACTAATTGTCAAATTAGTTAATATTCGTCTTCATTAAAGAAAAAGTCCTCCTTGGTCGGATAATCCGGCCAGATCTCCTCGATGCTCTCATACGGTTGTCCGTCATCTTCAAGCTCCTGCAGGTTCTCAACCACTTCCAACGGAGCACCGGAACGGATTGAATAATCGATTAATTCGTCCTTGGTTGCCGGCCAGGGCGCGTCTTCCAGGTATGAGGCAAGTTCGAGTGTCCAGTACATATTTTAAATTCTCCCTAGTATAATTTCCCGCAAAAATAGAATTAATTAGACCATAGTCAATACCCGGTGTCGTTAAAGACTTGGTTAGTCCGTCCATTGCAAAAACAGCCAAAAAGTAACCGAATTGCCGGTGTTTAATATCTATGCACTGTGGACTAAAAAAGCCATATTTGCGCCTTATTCGAACAATTACCCATGGCTGACGAAAAAATAATTTTCTCGATGACGGGAGTCAACAAGATCTACCCGCCCTCGAAACAAGTGCTAAAAAATATCTACCTGTCGTTCTTCTACGGTGCCAAAATTGGCGTACTGGGGTTGAACGGCTCCGGTAAATCTTCTCTCCTGCGCATCATCGCGGGCATTGATAAGGAATTCCAGGGCGAAGTTGTGTCGGACTTAACTTTTTCGGTTGGGATCTTGGAACAGGAGCCACAGCTTGATAAAACAAAAACAGTTAAAGAAATCGTGGAGGAAGGTGTCGCTGATGTCGTGAAGCTTTTAAAAGAATTCGAAGCCATCAATGAAAAATTTGCTGATCCGGAATTAACTCCGGAAGCCATGGACAAGCTTATCACGAAGCAGGGTGAGATACAGGAAAAGTTGGATGCGGTTAACGCGTGGGAGCTTGACAATAAATTGGAGCGTGCCATGGACGCATTGCGCTGCCCGCCTTCGGATGCAAAAATTGAACACTTATCCGGTGGGGAGAAGAGACGCGTTGCACTTTGCAGACTTTTGTTGCAAGAGCCTGATGTTTTATTGTTGGATGAACCTACAAACCACCTGGATGCAGAATCTGTTTATTGGTTGGAGCAACATTTAAAGCAATACAAGGGAACAGTTATCGCAGTAACTCACGATCGTTATTTCCTTGATAATGTTGCGGGTTGGATTCTTGAACTTGACCGAGGCGAAGGTATTCCATGGAAAGGAAATTACTCATCTTGGCTGGATCAGAAACAGAAGCGTTTGCAGCAGGAAGAAAAATCTGAATCCAAAAGACAAAAAGCATTGGAACGTGAGCTTGAATGGGTTCGCATGAGTCCAAAAGGCCGGCATGCAAAAGGTAAGGCACGTTTAAGTGCATATGAAAAATTACTTGGTCAGGAAGGAAGAGAGAAAGAAGAAAAGTTGGAGCTTTTTATTCCACCCGGACCACGGCTTGGAAATAAAGTTATTGAAGCAACAGGTGTTGCTAAGGGTTATGGCGATAAGTTGCTATATGAAAATTTAAATTTCACATTACCTCCTGCCGGCATTGTGGGAATCATCGGACCGAACGGTGCGGGTAAGACAACGTTATTTAAAATGATTACCGGAAAAGAAAAACCGGATGCGGGAACATTCTCCGTTGGTGAAACTGTACAGATTGCGTACGTGGATCAGGAACATGATGACCTGAAGCCGGAAGATACTGTTTGGCAAGCCATCACAGGAGGTAACGAATTGATTATGCTCGGTGGGAAAGAAATGAACTCACGCGCCTACGTAAGTAAGTTTAACTTTAGTGGAAACGATCAGCAGAAAAAAGTAAAAGAGCTTTCAGGTGGGATGCGCAACCGCGCGCACTTAGCGATTGCGTTAAAACAGGGCGGTAACTTATTGTTATTAGATGAGCCTACCAATGATCTTGATGTAAACACATTGCGTGCACTGGAAGAAGGCCTGGAGAATTTTGCCGGTTGTGCCGTAATTATTTCTCACGATCGCTGGTTCCTCGACCGTGTGTGTACCCATATCCTTGCCTTTGAAGGCGACTCACAGGTGTT
>Ga0075156_10000092_pt1 | contig 42271 bp, 41 predicted proteins | sample JI81AbrownDNA_FD_70966 | JGI IMG/M metagenome (GOLD analysis project Ga0075156, IMG submission 70966) | Wastewater effluent complex algal communities from Wisconsin, to seasonally profile nutrient transformation and Carbon sequestration -... | ecosystem: Engineered > WWTP > Effluent > Algae...
TTTGGCCTGCCCCATCCATTCGCCGATTTCGTCCCCGAGCAGCGGCATGGTGCCGGCCAGGCTGCCGGGTTGCACCTGGTTGGCCATCAGCAGGTAACCGCCTTCGGTGTATTTTTTTGCTGCATCAAAGCGGGCCAGCCGAAATTCTTCCACGCCAAATGCGGCGGGTATGTTGCGCCACAGGACGATGTCTTCGTCGTACAGGCCAAAGGCCCAGGCGGTAGGGTTCATGCCAAAGTGCTGACCCAGTGCGGGCAGCCGGGACTGCAGCCCATTCGCGATCAGGAATGGCGCGCTGTAGTAGCCTCCCGCGGCGACTACAAACTGTTTGGCCTGCACGGTCAGCTGTTTGCCGGACGGGCGGTTGGTGACACGGTCCATCACATCGCACAGCAGGCTTTGCACCTTATCCTGCTGTCCGGTCTGAAACTGCAGGGTGCGCGCCTGCACGTCGGCGTACAGGCGTGCACCGAGTGCCACGGCCTGCGGAATGTGGGTGACCAGCTGGCTCTGTTTGGCGGCATAGAGGCAGCCCTGCATGCAGTGCCCGGACTTGACGCAGCCACGGCGTGCCTGCGGTACCGCGCTGCCAGCCCAGCCCAGTTTTTGCGCACCGGCACGCAGCAGCTGGTTCATGCGGTTGTGGTGATCTTCATCGGCGCGGTGCACGTTGAGCACACCGTCGAGCTCAGTCCAGGCAGGAGTCAGTTCGGCCAGACCGTGGCCCGTCAGCCCGTAGCGCTGCGCCCAGTGCGCCAGCCGGTCATCGGGGGTGCGGTAGGTGTCAGCCCAGTAGTGCACGGAGGCACCGCCCACGTTGTTGCCCGACAGCAGCAGCGTGCCACCATCGGCAGACGACTTGAGGCTACGGTTGCTGGAGAGCTTGCCGTTCATGTTGAGCTCGTCCTGGTCGAAATCGGCTTCGGTGTAGTAGCCACCCCGCTCCAGAATGACGACGCTGCGCCCGGCAGCAGAGAGTTGTTTGGCCAGCGTGGCTCCACCGCAGCCCGAGCCAATGATGCAGACATCGGCCTCAACGGTCTGGCCTGCAGTCAGGTCCTTGCCCTGGAAGATGCGGCCGGTCATTGGGCACCTCCGGCAATGCGCTGTGCGTAGGCTTTGCGCTGCTCACTCAGGATGGGTTGCAGCTTCTGGAACGGCCCGTCGTATCCGATGGCACCCCAGGTGCTGGGGTGTCCGAAATACATGAAGTGCGCCACCAGCTTCAGGTTGGTCGCGATCGCCCGCACGAGGTCAAACCGGCTCTCCATCCAGCGCTGGATCAGCGCCTGTTGCTCGAAGGTGGCCAATCGGGAGAAGCGTGTGAAGTGTCCATACGCCAGCGGCATCCATTCCAGTGCACCCAGGGCAGCGCGCAAGTCGTCCTGGATCGAGGAGTCGGACAGCCACAACTCTTCGTCCAGGCGCTGCACCACCTGGGCTTGGACCACGTTGGGAAAACCGGGCTGGCTGGGTACCACGGCCTGGGCCAGGGCAGCCAAGGTGGTGGCCTGCGACGGAGAAAGCACCAGCAGCCGCAGAGGCCCGCTGGTTGCATTGCCGCAGGCAGTAACCAGTGAGCCTGCAACTGCGGTTGCCCCTATGGTGGTCAGCAGGCGCAGGAAGCGACGGCGACCCAGGCCGTGCCAGTCCAAAGAAGCCGGGGAACGCAAAGCATGCATGGTTGTCGTCCTTCAAGTTTCAGTCGGTCTGGCCTTCCCAGAGCCGCTGGCCAGTATGCTCCAGGTGCGTGAGGTAGACCCGCACTTCAAATTCGAGCTGGTGGTAGTTCGACTCCATGTAGGTACACAGCTGGTAGAAGGCTTTGTCGTGGGCGCGCTCGCGCAGGTGGGCCAGCTCATGCACCACGATCATCCGCAGAAACTCGGGTGGTGCGTCCTTGAACAGCGCAGCAATGCGGATTTCGCGCTTGGACTTGAGCTTGGAGCCCTGCACGCGCGACACCGTGGTGTGGGTGCCCAGGGCGTTCTGCACCACCTGCAGCTTGCTGTCAAAAGCCACCTTGCTCAGTGGCTCGGCTCCGCGCAGGTACTGGCTTTTGAGTTCCTGTACGTGGTCGTACAGGGCGCGGTCGGTACGTATGCCATGGGCTTGCGGATACCGGTTGGTCAACCAGGTGCCCACCCGGTTATCGCGCAGCATCTGCGCGACCTTGTCCAGGGCCTCTTGCGGATAGCCCCGCAGATATGTTAGTTGCTCAGTTGCTATGGTATTCATAGCTGCCTGCGCAATCAATACGGGGGCTAGAGGCCGATTTAATCAGGATTCCCGGCGCAGGGCAGGGAACAGAATGATGTCGCGGATGCTGGCGCTGTCGGTCAGCAGCATCATCAGGCGGTCAATGCCGATGCCGCAGCCCCCGGTGGGGGGCATGCCGTATTCCAGCGCGCGCACAAAATCATGGTCGTAGTACATGGCTTCGTCGTCGCCGTTGTCCTTGGCGGCTACCTGGGAGTGGAAGCGTGCGGCCTGGTCTTCGGCGTCGTTCAACTCCGAGAAGCCGTTACCGAACTCACGTCCGGTGATGTAGAGCTCAAAGCGCTCGGTCACACCGGGCTTGGTGTCGCTGGCGCGGGCCAGTGGCGAAATCTCGATCGGATGTTCGCAGATGAAGGTGGGCTGCCACAGCTTCTCTTCGACGGTCTCTTCGAAATACATCACCTGCAGCCCTGCCAGACTACGTGTGGAGAGCTGGTGCTTGGCCTCGGTCAGGCCGAGCTTGCGCAGGGCGTTGGTGAGCCATGCGGCATCGTTGACGTTATCGCCAGCGTCGGTGTACTTGGCGATCGCTTCCAGAATGGTCAATCGGTCAAAGGGCTGGGACAGGTCCACTTCCTTGCCCTGGTAGGTCAGCAGCAGGCTGTCGCCTGCCTTGATGGCAGCATCGCGCACCAGTTGCTCGGTGAACGTCATCAGGTCCTGGTAGTTCCAGTAGGCCGCGTAGAACTCCATCATGGTGAACTCGGGGTTGTGGCGCACCGAGATGCCTTCGTTGCGGAAGTTGCGGTTGATCTCGAACACGCGGTCAAAGCCCCCCACCACCAGGCGCTTGAGGTACAGCTCGGGCGCGATGCGCAGGAACATCTGCTGGTCCAGCGCGTTGTGGTGCGTGGTGAATGGCTTGGCGTTGGCACCACCGGGGATGGGGTGGAGCATGGGGGTTTCCACTTCCAGAAAACCGTGCTGCACCATGAACTCACGCAGACCACTCACGGCTTTGCTGCGGGCTACAAAACGCCGGCGTGTGTCCTCGTCGGTCATCAGGTCGATGTAGCGCTGGCGGTACTTGACTTCCTGGTCATTGATGCCGTGAAACTTGTCAGGCATGGGCCGCAGGCTCTTGGTGAGCAGGCGGATCTTTGAAGCGTGGAGGGACAGTTCGCCGGTCTTGGTCTTGAACACCACACCTTCGGCTGCCACGATGTCGCCCAGATCCCAGTGCTTGAAGGATTCATACACTTCGTCGCCCACGTCCTCGCGCTTGACGTAGATCTGGATGCGACCCGCGCTGCTGCCAAACGACGCATCCTGCAAGGTGCAGAAGCTGGCCTTGCCCATCACCCGCTTGAGCATCATGCGGCCGGCGACCTTGGCATGTGCATTGATGGTGGCTAGTTCTTCGGTGCTCTTGTGCTGGTAGTGGTCAAAGAGCTGTTCGGCCTTGTGGCTGGGCTTGAAGTCGTTGGGGAAGGCCACGGCACCGCCATCGGCCTGGATCTGGCGCAGGGCCTTGAGTTTTTCGCGGCGCTCCTGGATCAGCTGGTTTTCGTCCTGGGGGGCTGGGGCGGCGGTAGGGTGGTCAGACATGGGAGGTAATTCTGCGGGCCAAAACCCTCGATTCTACGAGGGACGCCATCGGCTGGTCAGCGGCTATGATGCGCGGGCCTCCCACATTCAAAACCATGCTCTACCAAATCGTCTCCCTTTTGCTGGAAGTGGCCGCTGGCCTGATCGCTGGCGTGTGCCTGCTGCGCCTGTACATGCAGTACCAGCGTATTCCCATATCAGCCCGCTCGGGCAACCCCATGGGCAAGTTCATATTTGCCCTGACCGACTGGCTGGTGTTGCCACTGCGGCGCGTGGTGCCTGCCGTTGGGCGCTGGGATATGGCCAGCCTGGTGGCAGCATTTCTGGTGCAGCTGGCGCAGTTCTGTATTTTGTGGGTGCTGACCGGCATGGCGGCCAGCCTGGCCTCGGTGGCCGTCCTTGCGGTATTTGGCCTGGTGCGTATGGCAATCTCTGGCCTGACCGGCCTGGTGATCGTCTACGCCATCCTGTCGTGGGTGCAAACCCAGTCCTATATGGCCGATCTGCTGGAGCGTCTGGTGATGCCGGTGCTGGTGCCCATACGGCGTGTGCTGCCGCTGGTCGGCGGCGTGGACCTGTCACCCTTGGTGCTGCTGGTGCTGCTGCAGATTGCCGCGATTGTGCTGGGCAACGTGCAGGCTGCTGTGCTGGTGGCAGTGGCCTAGCAGGCCAGCTGCAGCCAGATCAGATCACTGCGTCGGCAGGCTGGCGCTGCAGCATGGCCAGCGTGTCGGCGATGGTTTTGCGGAGTTCCCGGCGGTCGCAGATAAAGTCGATCGCACCCTTGGTTTGCAGAAACTCTGCACGCTGAAAACCTTCAGGCAGTGTCACGCGCACGGTGGATTCGATCACGCGGGGGCCCGCAAAGCCAATCAGGGCCTTGGGCTCGGCAATTACCACGTCACCCAGGAACGCAAAGCCTGCGCTCACGCCACCCATGGTGGGGTCGGTCAGCACGCTGATGTAGGGCAGGCCCTTTTTGGCCAAACGGGTCAAAGATGCATTGGTCTTTGCCATCTGCATCAGGGACAGCAGGCCTTCCTGCATGCGCGCACCACCGGTGGCGGTAAAGCAGATGAAGGGCACTTTTTGTTCAATGGCGGTTTCGACGCCACGCACAAAACGCTCGCCTACGACCGATCCCATGCTGCCGCCCATGAATTCAAATTCGAAGCAGGCTGCCACCACGCTCACGCCATGCACTGCACCACCCATGACCACCAGGGCATCGGTTTCTCCAGTGTTTTCCAGGGCTTCCTTGAGGCGCTCAGGGTATTTGCGGCTGTCCTTGAATTTCAGGGCATCGACCGGTAGCACTTCCTGTCCAATTTCGAAGCGGCCTTCGTTGTCCAGAAACACATTCAGGCGCGCACGGGCGCCAATACGATGGTGGTGGCTACAGGTGGGGCAGACGTTCTGGTTTTGCTCCAGATCGGTCTTGTAGAGCACCGCTTCGCAGCTGGGGCACTTGATCCACAGGCCTTCGGGCACGCTGCGACGCTCGGTGGGGTCGGTGTGCTGAATTTTCGGGGGTAGCAGTTTTTCAAGCCAACTCATGTGCAAATCTCCAGTGCAATGCCCAACAGGGCGTCCAACGGTCAGGGGGCGATTATCGGCTAAACCTCGGTCGTTCAGCCTTGGTCCATGGCGGTGCGAATCTCGCGCAAGAACTGTTGCGCCGTAGCTGCCACCTTGTCGCGCGGCTGGTCTTCCAGCAACTGGATGATCTTGCTGCCAATCACCACCGCATCGGACACGCGTGAGATGGTTTTGGCGGTAGCCGCGTCGCGGATGCCAAAGCCCACGCCGACAGGCGTGCTGATGTGCTTGCGGATGCGCGGCAGCATGGCCTCCACGGCGTCGGTATCGAGCGCGCCGGAGCCGGTCACGCCCTTGAGCGACACATAGTACACATAGCCACTGGCGACGCGCGCCACCTGGGCCATACGCGCATCGGTGCTGGTGGGTGCCAGCAGGAAGATCAGGTCCATGTGGTGCGCGCGCAGGTCGGCGGCAAAGGCCTCGCACTCTTCGGGCGGGTAGTCGACGATCAGCACGCCGTCGACGCCAGCGGCTGCGGCGTCCTGGACGAAGGGGCTGCCCGACATGGCCTCTGCACCTGCTTTTGCATGCTTCTGGTCGTAGCGCTCCACCGGGTTGGCATAGCCCATCAGCACCACGGGGGTGGTGGTGTCGGTCCTGCGGAACTCGCGCACCATGGCCAACACCTGCACCAGACCAATGTCAAACGCCAGGGCCTTGTCGCCGGCCTTCTGGATGACAGGGCCGTCGGCGCTGGGGTCGGAGAAGGGAACGCCCAGTTCGATGACGTCGGCACCGCCAGCGACCATGCCGTGCATCAACTCGGGTGTGACGTCGGCGAAGGGGTAGCCGGCGGTCACGAAGGGAATCAATGCCTTGCGGGCGTCCGTTTTGAGATCAGCAAATTTGGAGGCAATGCGGCTCATGCTGCACCCCCATTTTTCACCAGCTTGACAGGTTGTTCACCACCCTTGACCGATTGCCCGGTACAGCTGGGGCGGCAGAAAAATTCGCCATTGCTCAGATCGGCTACCGTGCCAATGTCCTTGTCGCCCCGTCCCGACAGGTTGACCAGAATCGATTGGTCGGGTCGCATGGTCTTGGCCAGTTTCATGGCGTAGGCGACGGCGTGGCTGGATTCCAGCGCGGGGATGATGCCCTCGGTACGGCACAGGTAGTGGAAAGCTTCCAGTGCTTCCTTGTCAGTGATACCGACGTACTCAGCCCGGCCGATGTCAGAAAGGAACGCATGTTCAGGGCCAACACCGGGGTAGTCCAGGCCGGCGCTGATGCTATGGGTTTCAGTGACTTGGCCGTTGTCGTCTTGCAGCACATAGGTGCGGTTGCCGTGCAGCACACCCGCAGTTCCCTTCTGGATGCTGGCGGAGTGTTTGCCACTCTCCAGACCCTCGCCAGCCGCTTCCACCCCGATCAGACGGGTTGCATCGTGCTGGATATAGGGGTAGAAGATGCCCATGGCATTCGAGCCACCGCCCACGCAGGCGACCACGGCATCCGGCTGCGCGCTGGTGCAGCCAGCGGTCTTGAGCATTTCCGGCATCTGCACCAGACATTCGTTGCCAATCACGCTTTGAAAATCCCGCACCATCATTGGATAGGGGTGTGGCCCGGCTACGGTGCCGATGATGTAGAACGTGTTGTCCACGTTGGCAACCCAGTCGCGCATGGCTTCGTTGAGTGCATCCTTCAGCGTCTTGCTGCCGCTCTCCACCGGCACCACGGTGGCTCCCAGCAGCTTCATGCGGTACACGTTGGGGCTTTGGCGCTTGACGTCTTCGCTGCCCATATAGACCACGCATTCCAGCTCGTAACGGGCGCAGATGGTGGCGGTCGCCACACCGTGCTGGCCGGCGCCGGTTTCTGCAATCACGCGCGGCTTGCCCATGCGCTTGGCGAGCATGGCCTGGCCAATGGTGTTGTTGATTTTGTGGGCGCCGGTGTGGTTCAGGTCTTCGCGCTTGAGAAAAATCTGCGCGCCACCCATCTCGCGGCTCATGCGTGCTGCGTGGTACACGGGGGAGGGGCGTCCGACAAAGTGTGCAAGTTCCGACTTGAATTCTGCGAGGAATTCGGGGTCGTGCTGGTACTTGGCGTAGGCGTCCTTCAGTTCGTTGATGGCGTGGGTCAGCGTCTCGGAGACAAAGCTGCCGCCGTATTTGCCAAAGTGACCGCTGGGGTCGGGCTGGTGGTAATCAAACATCTATTTCAATCCTGGAAGTTGTTGGTCGGCGGCGCGCACGGCGGCGACAAACTGTTTAATTTTTTCCGGGTCCTTGATGCCGCGCAACGGAGTACCGTCTGCGCCGGTGGCTTCAACGCCCGAGCTCACATCGACGGCCAGCGTTTTACAGCGTGGCCGTACCGACGTGATGCCGTCGCCCACGTTTGCAGGTGTGAGTCCACCACTCAAGACGAGGTGAGCGTTGACGTTTGGAGGAAGAAGTGACCAATTGAATGTTTTGCCGCCCCCCCCATACCCGTCCACATGGGCGTCGAGCAAAATGGCCTGGGCGGCTGAAAAGTCCTGCGCGTATTTTACGAGGTCGAAACTCGCCGCGCCTTCGCCCAGCGGAATGCGGGCTGCACGCAGGAAAGGGCGGGCACCTTCCGCAGTCGCCACCAGGCAGTCCTGGGGGCTCTCATCTCCATGAAATTGGATGGTAGCCCCCGGAATCATTGCGCAGGCAGCTATTATTTCTGTAGCAGTTGCATTGACAAACAGCAGCACAGGAGTAATGAAAGGAGGCAGGCGCCTGGTCAGTTCGGCAGCCCGTTGGGGTGTGACAGCGCGCGGACTTTTGGCATACAGAACAAAGCCGATGGCGTCGGCCCCGGCAGCAACCGCTGCATCCACGTCCTGTTCGCGCGTCAGTCCGCAAATCTTGATTCGGGTTTTTGTCAGTGTCATGGCAGGCCATCATACGCAGGCGCGCGGTCGGGGATACCCCATTTGGCGTCGTAGCGTGGGCCCAGAAAGTACAAGCCATCGGGGGAGAAGGTGGGGGCCGCGGCGCGGCGGTCGCGAGCAGCGAGCACTTCTGCCATCCATTGAGGTGGTTTTCGGCCTTTGCCGATCTCGACCAGGCAGCCCATGATGTTGCGGATCATGTGGTGCAAAAAGGCGTTTGCCTCGAACTCGATGCGCCAGTACGAGCCGCGTTTGCTGAAAGCAATCTCCAGCATGTTCTTGACGGGTGACAGGGCCTGGCATTGCGAGGCCCGAAAAGAGGTGAAGTCATGTTCACCCAGCAGGATATCGGCGGCTTCCTGCATGGCAGCCAGATTCAGCGTGTGAAAAGTCCAGCCAACCCGGCCTTGGTCCACACTGGGGCGAATCTGTGATTCGTACAGCACGTAGGCATAGCGCCGGGAACTGGCGCAGGCCCGGCAGTGGAACGACTCGGGTGTGATCACGGCCCACTGCACCGCGATGTCGCGCGGAAGATTGGCATTGGTGCCGCGCACCCAGGAATAGGTGTCGCGCTCCAGCGGGGTATCAAAGTGCACCACCTGCATGATGCCGTGCACACCGGCGTCGGTGCGTCCGGCGCAGACCGTGGACACGCGCTGTGCTGCAAATTTGCCGAGTGCTTTTTCCAGCTGGTCCTGGATAGTTTGACCAGAGGACTGGCTCTGCCAGCCCTGGTAGGCCTGTCCGTTGTAGCTGATGCCCAGCGCCACCCTCATGGCAATGCCTGCCCTTCAGCCACAGACCGCCATGCCCTGGTGATACTTCAGCTCAGGTTGGCCAACACACGCTGCGCCTTGGCCCGCATGTCGCCAGATGACTCGGCGACAACTTCCTCAAGCAGTGCGCGAGCGCCGTCTTCGTCTCCGATGGAGATAAATTCTTCGGCCAGGGCCAGCTTGGTTTCCAGCGGATCATCGCCAGCAATCGAGGAGGTCGAGTCCGGTGCGTCGGCTGCAGATGTGGCTGGTGTATCCAGATCCAGCGACAGGGAGCCCAGATCGAATTCGAGCATTCCAGCGTCGTTGCCGGCCATCGGGGAGGGCGCTGCGGCTTCCACAGGCAAGGTGCCTGTGGGTTCGAACGAAGGCAAGGGTTCCGAAGACTCTGTCAGTGGCACCTGGCCGCTGTTCGTCCGCGCATATTCCTGCATACCCGGGGACGCATCCAGCTCGGCAGGGCCGGAAATATCAAAGTCCAGAGCCATGTGGCCGTCGTCAGCGGCAGCTTCCATCTTGACGGTCTGTTCACGCGCAGGCACTCTGGCACCGGTCACGTCGCTGATGGCACTACCGGGTTCGTCGTCAATGGAGAAATCCAGGTCGAGGTCCAGATCAACGCCGGCAGACGCAGAAGAGGGCAATTCCGCGTTGGAGGACTCGGCGACGGTTACGCCAAATACCGAGCCTGGCACGGTCTGCCCTGCGTCTGCAGCTGGCGTGAATGCACTGGCGGTTGCGCCGCCGGGCTGGTACAGCCGGTTCTCAGGATCAATAGTCAAGCCCATTTCGCAGATACGCGCCCACTCCGGGCTGTCAATGCCGGTGAGGTTCAGTGCTTGCTGCGCGCTACTCTGGAAATTGGATACATCGCGGCGTTTGGCAAAAATTTCCAGCAACTTGGTGTGGATTGCCAGGCGTCCCGGGCTGTGGCGCACTGCTTCTTTCAGAATTTCCTCTGCCTGCAGGTCACGGCCATAGGCCAGATACACATCGGCTTCAGCCACTGGATCGACGTCATCCGCAGCATCCAGCTGGCTCGTCGAATACACCATGGAGGACGGGTTGCCGGGACTGTCGTTGGTATCGATGCGCTGGCCACCGCTGGCACCGAAGAAGGAGTCGGGCTGGAGGCGGCTTTCGAGGAACGAACTGTCTACGCGCGCGGAGCTTTGTTTGCGTTTGCGCATGAAATAGAAACCCAGTCCACCCAGCAGTGCGACCAGTCCGCCCGCAGCGGCGGGCACCATCGGGTCTTCCAGCAACTCATCCAGCAGTCCCGCGGGTTCCGCAGGCACTGGCATCGCAGGGGCAGGTTTGGGTTTGGCCACAGCCGACGCAGTGGGCGCCGGGGCGGATGCCACAGCGACTGGTGCAGAAGCAGCAACTGCCGGAGCTGAGGCTGGCACGGCGACGGGTGGCGCTGTTGCAACGGTGACGGCAGGCGCCACAACGGGTTTGGATGCCGCAACTGCGGGTGCCGGGGCGACTGTCGCAGCGGGCGCTGTTTTGGGTGCGCTAGCTGCACCCAGCTTGTTCAGGTCACTGATGTTTTTGGCGATTTCGGCTGCACGTGCCGCTGCATCCTTGTCTGCCCGCTCTTTGGCAATCTTGGCTTCATCTGCCTTGCTTTGCACCGAGCCCTTGGAGAGGGTCAGCTTGTCAGGCGTGGCGGCAGTGGGCTTCTTGTCTTCCACTTTGGCATCCACTTTGCCGCTGGCTGCACGGTCCGCGGGGGGTACATCCGCCTTGGGTGCATTGCTGGCCAGATTGCGGCGGAAGTCGTTGAAGTCCTTGCTTTGGGCAATGACCATCTGTGACGCTTCGCCGGGTGCAACGGACTGCGCCTGATCTGCGCTGGGCATGTTGATGACGGCACCGGTGCGCAAACGATTCAGATTATTGTTGACAAAGGCGTCCGGGTTGGATCGCATCATGGCGACCAGCATCTGGTCGAGCGACACGCCAGTCGTTACACCGCGCGCGGCAATTTTGCTCGCGGTATCCCCGCTCTTGACGACGACTTGTTGACCGCCTTCTGCGGCTGCTTTGGAAGCGGGGGCGGCGGCAGAAGCCACCGGTGCCACGCGTGCTGGCTTGCTGGAAGCGACGTTGCGAGAGGTGTTGGAAGTTGCGGAAGTCGCTGGCGCTGGTGCCGCTTTTGCTGGAGCCGACACCGACTGTTGCGCAGGCACCTGCGCCTGTGTGGGCGCTGCAGCCTGTTTGAGGACCGGCGGGTCGAACAGCATGGTGTAGTCCCGGACAATCCGGCCAGAGGACCAGGTTGCCTCCAGAATCATGTCGACAAATGGATCATTGATCGAACGGTCGCTGCTCAGGCGGATGTAGGCTCGTCCATCAGGGCGACGTTGCAGGCTGGTCTGCAAGCCCGACATGGCTGGGTTGTAATCCAGGCCAGCAGCGACGAAGGTGGCGGGAGAGGCCACGCTGGCACGCAGGGATGCAGCCTCTTCGGCGTTTATTTCCGGCACATCAATTTCGGCACGCAGTGGTTCGCCCAGTGCCGACAAAACCGTAAGCCGGCCAAGCGAAAGCGCAGAAGCCCCGGTAGAAGTGAAACCGAGTAGCGCAATGGCTGCGGCCGCAATAGCGGTCTGTTGCCAACGATGTGACTTAGAAATCAATTTAGTAGCCTCCGGTGCTCAGGCAAGCGGCAATTTCTTCTGGGAAATGCGACGTTCCAGCCTGACTCTCAAAACGTAAAAAGTACCATAACATCAATGTCTTAGACTGACAAGCTAAGAAACCTTTTAACTTTGAAAGCCGGACTGGTTCGGGGGGCAAGGTCGTGTCAAACGTTGCCAAGCGACAACGACCTGTAACCGGTTGTTACGCGTCGAGCAAAATGCGCAACATGCGGCGCAAAGGTTCTGCGGCACCCCACAGCAACTGGTCGCCGATGGTGAATGCGCCTACATATTCCGGGCCCATGGCCAGCTTGCGGACGCGTCCCACAGGGATGGTCATGGTGCCGGTGACCGCCACAGGTGTCAGGTCCTTGATGGTCGCCTCGCGGGTGTTCGGTACAACTTTGACCCACTGGTTGTCGGCAGCGATCATCGCCTCAATGTCGGCTACGGGCACGTCCTTCTTCAGCTTGAAAGTCAGGGCCTGGCTATGGCAGCGCATGGCGCCCACGCGTACGCAGAAGCCATCTACGGGAATGGCTGCAGAGTTGAAGTCTTCACCCATGCCCAGGATCTTGTTGGTCTCCGCCATGCCTTTCCACTCTTCCTTGGATTGGCCGTTGCCCAGATCCTTGTCGATCCAGGGAATCAGCGAGCCGCCGAGCGGCACGCCGAAATTGGCAGTTTCAGCGCCGGTCAGTGCACGTTGTTTGGCGATGACCTTGCGGTCGATTTCCAGAATCGCACTTTTGGGATCGTCCAGCAGGGCTTTGACCTCTGCGTTCAGTGTGCCGTACTGCGTCAAAAGTTCGCGCATGTGCTGCGCGCCCCCACCAGACGCCGCCTGGTAAGTCTGGGTGCTCATCCACTCGACCAGACCGGCCTTGTAGAGCGCGCCCACGCCCATCAGCATGCAGCTGACGGTGCAGTTGCCACCCACCCAGTTCTTGCCACCCTTGGACAAGGCATCCTTGATCACGGGCATGTTGACCGGATCCAGGATGATGACCGCGTCTTTTTCCATGCGCAGGGTCGACGCTGCGTCGATCCAGTGGCCATTCCAGCCTGCCGAACGCAGTTTGGGAAATACTTCGGTGGTGTAGTCGCCGCCCTGGGCACTGATGATGATGTCGCAACGCTTGAGCGCATCAATGTTGAAGGCGTCCTGCAACGTGGTTTCGTTTTTCGCCTGCGATGGGGCTTTGCCACCCGCATTGGAAGTGGAGAAAAACAGGGGTTCAATCAGGCCAAAGTCACCCTCAGCCTGCATGCGGTCCATCAATACGGAGCCGACCATCCCGCGCCAGCCCACCAGTCCTACTAATTTCATATCAACGCCCTTTCAAAAATTTGTTTGCCCCCAGCTCGTCTTGCCGGGGGAGGGCGCGACGAACGGGAGCTGTTCAGCCCTTGGTAATGGTTTTAGTGATGGCGGCCACGACAGCGTCACCCATCTCGCGGGTGCTGACCTTGGCGGTGCCTTCCGACCAGATATCTGCCGTACGCAAACCCGACGCAAGCACGTCCTTCACCGCGGACTCGATACGGTCAGCGGCTTGGGCTTGGTTGAGTGAGAAACGTAACATCATGGCAGCGGAGAGTATTGTAGCCAATGGGTTTGCAATATTCTTACCAGCGATGTCGGGCGCACTGCCGTGGCTGGGCTCGTACAGACCCTGGTTGCTGGCGTTCAGGCTGGCGGACGGCAGCATGCCGATGGAGCCGGTCAGCATGGAGGCTTCGTCGGACAGAATGTCGCCGAACATATTGCCCGTGACGACCACGTCAAAGCGTTTGGGCGCCTTGACGAGTTGCATGGCAGCGTTGTCCACGTACATGTGGTCCAGGGCGATATCTGGATATTCCTTGCTGACTTCGGTCACCACGTCTTTCCAGAACTGGAAAGTTTCCAGCACGTTGGCTTTGTCGACGCTGGTCACACGGCCCTCGGTACCAGCAGCCTTGCGGGTACGCGCCGCCTTGAAAGCGACATGCGCGATGCGCTCGATCTCGGGGCGGCTGTAGCGCATGGTGTCAAACGCTTCTTCCGAGCCGGGGAAGTGACCATCCACCGCTGTGCGGCGTCCGCGGGGCTGGCCAAAGTAGATGTCTCCGGTCAGTTCGCGGATGATCAGGATGTCCAAACCTGCAATCAGCTCGGGTTTGAGGCTGGAAGCACCGACGAGTTGTTCATAGCAAATGGCCGGGCGGAAGTTGGCGAACAGGCCCAGATTCTTGCGCAGGCCCAGAATGGCCTGCTCGGGGCGCAGAGGACGGTCCAGCGTGTCGTACTTCCAGTCACCGACGGCGCCGAACAGTACGGCGTCAGCCTCTTTGGCGAGCTTGAGGGTGGATTCGGGCAGCGGATGGCCGTGGGCTTCGTAGGCGGCACCGCCGACCAGGGCGCTCTCCATCTCCAGTGGCAGGTCCAGCACGTTCAAGACCTTGACGGCCTCGGCCACAATTTCGGTTCCAATGCCGTCGCCTGGCAATACTGCAATTTTCATGGTGTTCTTCGTTTGCTATGAATTTAGTAGCAGCTTACGCTTGCATGCTGTGGGCTAGCCATGGTTTTTGTGCCAAACGCTGGGCTTCGAAGGCCTTGATCTTGTCGGCGTGGCGCAGGGTCAGACCAATGTCATCGAAGCCATTGAGCAGGCAGTATTTGCGAAACGCCTGCACGTCGAATGGAATTTCGTCGCCGGACGGTTTGACGATGACCTGGCGCTCCAGATCGATGGTCAGGGCATAACCTGGAAACGCCAACGCTTCATTGAACAACTGGTCCACCAGTGACTCGCCGAGCACGATGGGCAGCAGGCCATTTTTGAAGCTGTTGTTGAAGAAGATGTCGGCGTAGCTTGGCGCAATGATGGCGCGAAAGCCGTATTGGTCCAGTGCCCAGGGGGCGTGCTCGCGGGATGAGCCGCAGCCGAAGTTCTTGCGCGCCAGCAGGATGGAAGCACCCGCATAGCGGGGCTGGTTCAGCACAAAGTCCGGATTGGGTTTGCGGCTGGTGGGATCCTGACCGGGGAAGCCGGCATCCAGGTAGCGCCATTCGTCAAACAGATTTTGTCCGAAACCCGTCTTGCGGATGGATTTGAGAAACTGCTTGGGGATGATCGCGTCAGTGTCGACGTTCTCGCGGTCCATAGGCGCTACGAGACCCTTGTGTACGGTGAATGATTTCATTATTTCTTGACCGAGTTTTCGATTTTCTCGCCGGCCTTTTGCAGGTCCTGGCCCATGCCCTTGACGGTGTTGCAACCTGCAAGCAGGGCAAAGCTGGTGACGCACAGCAGAGAGATCAGAGTTTTCATGGAATAGTCCCGACGGCTAATCAACTGAACTTGCGGACATCCACAAAATGTCCGTGGATGGCGGCGGCGGCGGCCATGGCCGGGCTCACCAGATGGGTGCGGCCACCTGCGCCCTGACGGCCTTCGAAATTGCGGTTGCTGGTGGAGGCGCAGCGTTCACCGGGCTCCAGGCGGTCGGCATTCATCGCCAGGCACATGGAGCAACCGGGCTCGCGCCATTCAAAGCCAGCCGCCTTGAATATCTCGTGCAACCCTTCGCGCTCGGCTTGCTCCTTGACCAGGCCTGAACCGGGAACCACCATGGCCAGCTTCACATTCTTGGCCACACGCTGGCCCAGCCTCTTGACCACGGCGGCTGCGTCGCGCATGTCTTCGATGCGGCTGTTGGTGCAGGAGCCAATAAACACTTTGTCAATAAACAGGTCGTCCAGTGCCTTGCCTGGCTCCAGACCCATGTACACCAGCGCGCGCTCGATGGCGCTGCGCTTGTTCGGGTCTTTTTCCTTGTCCGGATCAGGTACATGGCCATCGATGCCAAGCACCATCTCAGGCGACGTTCCCCAGGTCACCTGCGGAACAATCTGCGTAGCATCGAGTTCAACCACCGTGTCGAATTTGGCTCCAGTGTCGGAGTGCAGGGTCTTCCAGTAGGTCACTGCCTGATCCCACTCAACAGCTGCTGCACCACCGGCAACACCGGCGTGGCCGGGGGCCAGGGGACGCCCCTTGACGTATTCGATCGTTTTTTCATCCACGGCCACCAGACCCGCGCGGGCACCGGCCTCGATGGCCATGTTGCAGACCGTCATGCGGCCTTCCATGCTCAGCGCGCGGATGGCAGAGCCACCGAACTCGATGGTGTAGCCCGTGCCGCCAGCAGTACCGATCTTTCCGATGATGGCCAGCACCACGTCTTTGGCAGTGCAGCCTTTGGACAGCGTGCCTTCGACCTTGACCAGCATGTTCCTGGCTTTTTTGGCCAGTAGGGTCTGCGTAGCCATGACGTGTTCGACTTCACTGGTGCCGATGCCGTGTGCCAGAGCGCCAAAGGCGCCGTGGGTCGAGGTGTGGGAGTCACCACACACCACGGTCATTCCTGGAAGCGTGGCGCCGTTCTCTGGCCCGATCACGTGCACGATGCCCTGGCGTTTCGAGAGAAACGGAAAGTACGCTGCAGAGCCAAATTCGCGGATGTTGCTGTCCAGTGTCGTGACCTGTTCCTTGCTGGTGGGGTCGGTGATGCCGTCATAACCACGGTCCCAGCCTGTGGTCGGGGTGTTATGGTCAGCGGTCGCGACGATGGAGCTGACGCGCCAGACTTTGCGTCCGGCTTCGCGCAGGCCCTCAAACGCCTGCGGGCTGGTGACTTCGTGCACCAGATGGCGATCAATGTAAAGAATGGCGGTGCCATCTTCTTCTGTGTGAATGACGTGGTCATCCCAGAGCTTGTCGTACAGCGTGCGTGCGTGCGTTTGTGTTTCCATGCGGACCTTGCGGTAATTCTTCGGCAATCTGCGATTTTATGCTCCACGCGGTGCGAGGGGCAGGCAACAAAAAGCCCGCCGGCGTTGCCGTCCGGCGGGCCTCTGGTTCAAGGCGGTATCAGCGTTGGCCGACGGGCTTCACATCGCGCTTGACGGAGCCGGTGAACAACTGACGGGGACGGCCGATCTTGTACTCGGGGTCGCCAATCATTTCGTTCAGCTGAGCGATCCAGCCGACGGTGCGGGCCAGGGCGAAGATGCCGGTGAACAGGTTCACTGGGATGCCAATGGCGCGTTGCACGATGCCGGAGTAGAAGTCCACATTGGGGTAGAGCTTGCGCTGGACGAAGTAGTCGTCTTCCAAGGCAATCTTTTCCAGCTGCTTGGCCAGTTTGAACAGCGGGTCGTTTTCCAGGCCCAGTTCTGCGAGCACTTCGTTGCAGGTTTCCTGCATGAGCTTGGCGCGGGGATCGTAGTTCTTGTACACGCGGTGACCAAAGCCCATCAGCTTGACGCCGGAATTCTTGTCCTTGACCTGTTCCATGAACTGGCCAACCTTGGCGACACCACCCTGGCGCTGGATGTCTTCCAGCATGTTCAGGCAGGCTTCATTGGCGCCACCGTGGGCGGGGCCCCACAGGCAGGCTACGCCCGCAGCGATAGCCGCAAACGGATTGGTGCCGGAAGAACCGCACAGACGCACTGTGGAAGTGGATGCGTTTTGTTCATGGTCTGCGTGCAGGATGAAGATGCGGTCCATCGCCCGTTCGATCACGGGGTTGACCTTGTAGTCTTCGCATGGTGTGCCGAACATCATGCGCAGGAAGTTGCCCGAGTAGCTCAGGTCGTTGCGCGGGTACATGTAAGGCTGTCCCGTACCGTACTTGTAGGCCATGGCTACGAGCGTAGGCATCTTGGCAATCAGGCGAATCGCCGCTACGTCGCGGTGTTCGGGATTGTTGATGTCGGTGCTGTCATGGTAGAAGGCCGACAGGGCGCCTACCAGGCCGGTCAACACGGCCATGGGGTGTGCATCACGGCGGAAGCCACGCAGGAAAAACTGCATCTGCTCGTTGACCATGGTGTGGTTGATCACCAGCTTGTGGAAGTCTCCACGCTGTGTTTCGTTGGGCAATTCGCCCTTCAGCAGCAGGTAGCAAGTGTCCAGGTAATCGCAGTTGGTGGCCAGCTGCTCGATCGGGTAGCCGCGGTACAGCAGTTCACCCTTGTCGCCATCAATGTAGGTGATGGCGGACTGGCACGATGCGGTCGACAGGAACCCGGGGTCGTATGTAAACATGCCGGTCTGGGCATACAGCTTGCGGATGTCGATGACATCGGGGCCGATGCTGCCCTGGTACACGGGCATTTCGACGCTAGGGCTGCCATTGCTGAACGACAGGGTGGCTTTGTTGTCAGATAGTTTCATCTTTCGCCTTTCAGAGGGGTTCTCTCAACATTTGTAAAACTTCACGCACGTCTTCGCGGTCCAGCCGGGCGTCAACCTGTTCGAGCGACTTTCGTGCCAGATGGACATCCAGCAGATCGTTGTCACTCAAATCCATCAGATCGCCAAGGGCCTGGGCCTGCCTGACGTTCAGGGTGGTACTAAACCTCTGGAAAAACCGCTCAATGAACAGGTCGTTTTCCAGCAAACCGCGACGGCAACGCCATTTCAGTTTGCTCAGGGCCCGTTCATCGATCAGTGCTTCACTCACGTGTGTATTTCCGGTTACGCGTTAAACAGCGCGCAAAACCATCATTTCCTTGATCTTGCCGATGGCCTTGGTGGGGTTCAATCCCTTCGGGCAAACATCGACGCAGTTCATGATGGTGTGGCAGCGGAACAGGCGGTAGGGGTCTTCGAGGTTGTCGAGACGCTCGCCAGTGGCCTGGTCGCGGCTGTCGGCAATGAAGCGGTACGCCTGCAACAGGCCTGCGGGACCCACGAACTTATCCGGGTTCCACCAGAAGCTGGGGCAACTGGTGGAGCAGCTTGCGCACAGAATGCACTCGTACAGGCCATTGAGCTCTTCACGCTCTTCGGGGCTTTGCAGGCGCTCTTTTTCGGGCGGAACGGTATCGTTGATCAGGTAGGGCTTGATCGAGTTGTACTGCTTGAAGAACTGGGTCATGTCCACGATCAGATCGCGGATGACAGGCAGGCCAGGCAGGGGCTTTAGCACGATCTTGCCGGGCAAGGTGCGCATATTGGTCAGGCAGGCCAGACCGTTCTTGCCATTGATGTTCATGGCATCCGAGCCGCACACGCCTTCACGGCAGGAGCGGCGGAACGAGATGGTCGGATCGATAGCCTTGAGCTTCATCAGGGCGTCAAGCAGCATGCGCTCGCTGCCATCGAGTTCCACCTCGATGTCCTGCATGTAGGGCTTGACGTCCTTGTCCGGATCGTAACGGTAGATGGAAAAAATGCGTTTGGTCATGATCTGGATCTCGCTTTAGAACGTACGAACCTTGAGTTCCACAGAGTCCACCGTCAGAGGTTTCATCTGCACGGGCTTGTAGCTCAGGCGGTTGCCTTCGCTGTGCCACAGGGTGTGCTTGTGCCACTCGGTGTCATTGCGGCCGTTGGGGTGCTCTGCCGTGTCACCGTAGTCATTGACGGTGTGGGCGCCACGGCTCTCGTGGCGGGCTGCGGCAGAGACGATGGTGGCCTGTGCGGCCTCGATCAGGTTGTCGACTTCCAGTGCCTCGATACGGGCGGTGTTGAATACCTTGGACTTGTCCTTGAGTCCGATCGCGTTGACACGCTCGCGCAATGCAGCGATCTTGACCACACCTTCGTCCATGCTCTTTTGCGTGCGGAACACACCGGCATGCAACTGCATGGAGGAACGCAGGTCGTTGGCCACATCCTGGGCGTATTCGCCGTTGGTGGCATTGTCCAGGCGTGACAGGCGCGCCAGAGTGCGGTCTGCGGCGTCCTTGGGCAACGGTTTGTGGGATTTGGTGCGGGAGGCGAAGTCCACAATGTGGTTACCAGCGGCGCGACCAAAGACCAGCAGGTCCAGCAACGAGTTGGTGCCCAGACGGTTGGCGCCGTGCACGCTGACGCAGGAGCATTCACCCACGGCGTAGAGGCCGTTGACGACTTCGTTGTGGATGCCATTGGCAGGCACCACGACCTGGCCGTTGACATTGGTGGGGATGCCGCCCATCTGGTAGTGGATGGTGGGAACCACAGGGATCGGCTCCTTGGTGATATCCACGTTGGCAAAGTTGTGGCCGATCTCGAACACCGAGGGCAGGCGCTTCATGATGGTCTCGGCACCCAGGTGGGTCATGTCGAGCAACACGTAGTCCTTGTTGGGTCCGCAACCGCGGCCTTCCTTGATTTCCTGGTCCATCGAACGGGACACGAAATCGCGTGGAGCCAGATCCTTCAGCGTAGGCGCATAGCGCTCCATGAAGCGTTCGCCATTGGCGTTGCGCAGGATGGCGCCTTCGCCGCGGCAGCCTTCAGTCAGCAACACGCCGGCACCGGCCACGCCGGTGGGGTGGAACTGCCAGAATTCCATGTCTTCCAGCGGGATGCCTGCACGTGCGGCCATGCCCAGGCCATCACCGGTGTTGATGAAGGCGTTGGTTGAAGCCGCGAAGATGCGACCTGCGCCACCGGTTGCCAACAATGTGGTCTTGGCTTCGAGGATGTGTACATCGCCCGTTTCCATTTCCATCGCAGTCACGCCGACCACGTCGCCATCGGCATCGCGGATCAGGTCCAGTGCCATCCATTCCACGAAGAAACTGGTTTTGGCGGCCACGTTTTGCTGGTACAGCGTATGCAGCATGGCGTGACCAGTACGGTCAGCGGCGGCGCAAGCACGTTCCACAGCCTTCTCGCCGTAGTTGGCGGTGTGGCCACCGAACGGACGCTGGTAAATGGTGCCGTCGGCATTGCGGTCAAAAGGCATGCCCATGTGTTCCAGGTCGTACACAACCTTGGGTGCTTCACGGCACATGAATTCGATGGCGTCCTGGTCGCCCAGCCAGTCAGAACCCTTCACGGTGTCGTAGAAGTGGTAATGCCAGTTGTCGTCGTTCATATTGCCCAACGAGGCGCCGATGCCGCCCTGCGCCGCCACGGTGTGCGAGCGGGTGGGGAACACTTTGGAGAGGACGGCGACGTTCAAACCGGCACGGGCCAATTGCAGCGAAGCGCGCATGCCGGAACCACCGGCGCCAACGATCACTACATCAAATTTGCGTTTGGTTACTGAGTAAGACATTGATTACAGCCTGAAGTAGGGGATCAGAGACGCCAGAGAACCTGGATGGCCCAGCCAGCGCAGCTGACCAGCCAGACGATGGAAAACACCTGCAGGGAGAGGCGCACGGAGACCGGTTTGATGTAGTCCATCCAGATGTCCCGAATGCCTACCCAGGCGTGGTACAGCAGCGCCACTATGACGGAGAATGTCAGCGCTTTCATCCATTGGGCGGAAAAAATGCCGGCCCATTTGTCGTAGCCGATCGGACCCTGGAAGAGGATGACTTGGGCCAACAGCACCAAGGTGAAGAGGGCCATCAGGACGGCTGTCACGCGCTGTGCCAGCCAGTCGCGCAGACCGTAATGCGCACCAACGACGATGCGTTTGGAGCCGAAATTAACTGCCATGGTCAGGTTCCTTGTTATGTGGTTGTAAATAGGCTTAGTACAGGCCGAACAGCTTGGCGCCCAGAACGACGGTGAGGCCCAGGCTCAAAGACAGAGTGACGATGGCCGAACTGCGACCAAATTCCTTGCTCACGGCATGGTTGATGTCCATCCAGAGGTGGCGAACGCCCGCGATGAAGTGGTGCAGATAAGCCCACAGAATGGCCAGTGCGACCAGTTTGAAAAACCAACCAGGTACAAAACCGACACCGTTGCTGAATGCACTGGTGAATTTAGCAAAAGAAAACTCGGAAGAGAGCGAAGTGTCAAACATCCAGACGATGAATGGCATCAACAGGAACAGGATGGCGCCACTGATGCGGTGCAGGATGGACACCCATCCCGCCGGGGGGAGGCGGTAAGTGGGGAGGTCACTCAGCGCGTGGATGTTGCGAAACTCTGGCCGTTTGGCGCGGGAGGAAGAGGCAAGCTCAGACATGGATGGGCTTTCTGGAAGTAACTGCGTTGTAATTTTCGATGTAAAACCGCTAAATTCTATTGCACCGCATCAATCTGACAATGGACTTGCATATTTGCTGTGCATCAAGGGGATTCAATTTAGCTCATTTCGATAGTAGTGGGTGTCTGTCAGGTAAAGGCCTCTGCGCATCTCCATGGGCGTGTCGTTGTAGGTGTATGCAGTGCGCTCCACGCTCAACAATGGGGTTTGTGGTGATGTGCGCAGCAGTTCGCATTGCTCGGCGTCCGGAAGAATGGCGCGGATTTTTTCCTCGGCACGCACCATGCGTACACCGAATTCTGTTTCAAACAGCGCATACATCGGGCCGTCATAGTCGCGCAGGCGCTCGGCCGTCAGGCCCTTGAAGGGTGTACCCGGCAGCCAGATGTCTTCCAGAATAGTGGGGACCTTGGCGAAGGACAGCACGCGGCGTACCTGCAACACGGAGTCGCCCTGGCGCAGCCCAAGGGCACGCGCTACGTCCGCGGCGGCGCGCACGCGTTTGCAGTCAATGATCTGGCGTTGTGCGGGGCCTTCGCTGTTGACGTCGCCGCTGTCCGGAAACAGCTTCAGGAATCGGTACTGCACATGCTGCTCAGCATGGGTGGCGACAAACGTTCCCTTGCCCTGGCGGCGCACCAGAAGATTCTCGGCAGCCAGTTCATCAATGGCTTTGCGCACTGTGCCTTGGCTCACGCGGAAGCGCGCTGCAAGTTCAATTTCGCTGGGAATGGCGGCGCTCGGTTTCCATTCGCCGGACTGCAGGCTTTGCAGCATCAGCACCTTGATTTGCTGGTACAGCGGACTGAATGCGGGCGTTGACGGCAACGCGCCCGCTTCAACGCCGCCGGTGGCGGCGCTGTCGCTGGAAGAGGGGGGCGTGGTGGTCATGAAAACGTCGAAAAAGTCAGCTTCAAGTCAGACTGGAAATTGTTTGCAATCATATCTTATATAAGACATAAGACAAATTGACGCCGCGGCCAAATCGGGGGTAAACTTGCGCGGATTCTGCAGGGGTCGACCGTACCGTGTGGGCGCCTGGACAGCAACCCTTTTCACAACCTTCCTGGAGTAATTACCATGAGCAAAAAGCCTGTTCGCGTCGCCGTTACCGGAGCAGCTGGTCAAATCGGATACGCCCTTCTGTTCCGCATCGCGTCGGGCGAAATGCTGGGCAAAGACCAGCCCGTGATTCTGCAGCTGCTGGAAATCCCTGACGAGAAAGCCCAGAACGCGCTTAAGGGCGTGATCATGGAACTCGAAGACTGCGCCTTCCCCCTGCTGGCCGGTATCGAAGCCCACTCCGATCCCATGACCGCATTCAAGGACACCGACTACGCTCTGCTGGTCGGTTCCCGTCCCCGCGGCCCCGGCATGGAGCGCGCTGAATTGTTGGCCATCAACGGCGCCATCTTCACGACCCAGGGCAAGGCACTGAATGCCGTGGCTTCCCGCAATGTGCGCGTTCTCGTGGTCGGTAACCCCGCCAACACCAACGCCTATATCGCCATGAAGGCCGCTCCCGATCTGCCTGCCAAGAACTTCACTGCCATGCTGCGTCTGGACCACAACCGTGCCGCCAGCCAACTGGCCGCCAAGACCGGCAAGGCCGTGGCCGACATTGAAAAATTGGCCGTGTGGGGCAACCACTCGCCCACGATGTACGCTGACTACCGTTTCGCCACCATCGGCGGACAGTCTGTCAAGGCCATGATCAACGACGAAACCTGGAACCGCGAAACCTTCCTGCCTACCGTGGGCAAGCGTGGCGCTGCCATCATTGCTGCACGTGGTCTGTCTTCGGCTGCTTCTGCTGCCAATGCGGCCATCGACCACATGCGCGACTGGGCCCTGGGCACCAACGGCAAGTGGGTCACCATGGGTATTCCTTCCAACGGCGAATATGGCATTCCCAAGGAAATCATGTTCGGCTACCCCGTGACATGCGCCAACGGCGAATACAAGATCGTTGAAGGTCTGGAAATTGATGCGTTCTCCCAAGAGTGCATCAACAAGACCCTGGCTGAGCTGCAAGGCGAACAAGACGGCGTCAAGCACCTGCTGTAAGCCGATCTGGCTGTGAAACATCCGCGCGAAGTTCTACTCGGAGCCCAGGGCGCTGCAGGCTTGCTGCCTGTATGCGACCACTACAGTGGCGTCGAGGCGCGGATGGTCAAAAGCCTGCAACTGCAGGCCGACATGATCCAGGAGTTCGGGGCCTGCGTCTTTGACGTGACCCTGGACTGCGAAGATGGTGCCCCTGTCGGTGGCGAAGTTGATCAGGCAAATCTGGTCGTAGCCCTCGCCAATCGTGCGCAGGCAGCTCCCGAATTGATAGCAAGCGGTGTCCGGCGCCGCGTTGGCGCCCGTCTGCACCAGGTGGATCACCCGGCGTTTGAATCCGATGTGGAGCTGGTGGTGGGTGGCGCAGCAGCGTCACTGAGCTACATCATGGTGCCCAAAGTGGAGTCGGTGGCCGATGTGGAGCGTGCGGTGTCCTGTATTGACCGTGCGGCACGCAGCACCCCGCGCCAGAGTCCCATGCCTTTGCATGTGCTCATTGAGTCGCCTGCGGCGGTACACCGCGCGTTTGACATTGCCGCGCACCCTCGTGTCGAGTCGGTCAGCTTCGGCCTGATGGATTTTGTCTCTGCCCATGGTGGAGCCATTCCCTCCAGTGCCATGACTGTGCGCAAGGACGATACCGGCGATGTGCAGGACCAGTTTCACCATCCGCTGGTGGTGCGGGCCAAGCTGGACATTGCCAGCGCCTGCCATGCATTTGGCAAAGTGCCTTCCCACTGTGTGGTCACCGAATTCCGTGATACGGTGGCTTTGAAGGCAGCGGCCAGAGTGGCTGCGTCCCGGTTGGGATTCACCCGGATGTGGAGCATCCACCCCGACCAGATTCGTCCGATTCTGGAGGCGTTTGCACCACCCCGTGACGAGGTGGAACTGGCCGCAGAGATTGTGGTGCTGGCGCAGGCACAGGATTGGGCGCCTATTTCCGTGGCCGGGAAATTGCATGACCGTGCAAGTTTCCGGTATTTCTGGCAGGTTCTGGAGCGCGCGCACCAAACGGGTGTGGCCATGCCGGAGCAGGCATATTCGTATTTTTCAGCAGCGGTGCACTGAGGGGTAAATCCTCCGGTTTGCTGGTTGCTATGAAGTTGATAGCTGGCTGCGCCCGTTCCATGCGGGCTAGGCCTTGATTTTGTTTCTAAAAGGAGTAAGTACCATGTTGCAAGCCTACCGAGACCATGTGGCCGAACGCGCCGCGCTGGGTATCCCCCCGTTGCCCCTGTCGGCCAAACAGACCGGCGAACTGATTGAACTCCTGAAGAATCCTCCCAAGGGTGAAGAAGCCACGCTGGTGGACCTGATCACCCACCGCGTACCTGCCGGTGTGGATGATGCCGCCAAGGTCAAGGCCAGTTACCTGGCGGCCGTGGCCCACGGCACCGAGAAGTGCGCCCTCATCAGCCGTGCGCGCGCCACCGAACTGCTGGGCACCATGCTGGGCGGCTACAACATCAGCCCGATGGTGGATCTGCTGGACGACGCAGCGGTGGCTGCTGAGGCCGCCGAAGGCCTGAAGAAAACCCTGTTGATGTTCGACCAGTTCCATGACGTCAAGGAAAAGGCCGACAAGGGCAACACTTTCGCCAAGGCCGTGCTGCAAAGCTGGGCCGACGCCGAGTGGTTCACCAGCCGCCCTGAAGTGCCCAAGTCCATCACCGTCACCATCCTCAAAGTAACGGGCGAGACCAATACCGACGACCTGTCGCCCGCTCCCGATGCCTGGAGCCGCCCCGACATCCCGCTGCACGCTTTGGCCATGCTGAAGAACAAGCGCGACGGCATCACGCCCGAGGAAGACGGCAAGCGCGGCCCGGTCAAGTTCATCGAAGACCTGCGTGCCCGTGGCAACCTGGTCGCCTATGTCGGCGACGTGGTCGGTACCGGCTCTTCCCGCAAGTCCGCCACCAACTCTGTGCTGTGGTTCACTGGCGAAGACATTCCCTATGTGCCGAACAAGCGTTTCGGCGGCGTCTGCCTGGGCACCAAGATCGCCCCCATCTTTTACAACACCATGGAAGATGCCGGCGCTCTGCCCATCGAACTGGATGTGAACCAGATGAACATGGGCGACGTGGTGGAACTGCGTCCCTACGACGGCAAGGCGTTCAAGGACGGCAAGGAGATCGCGTCCTTCCAGGTCAAGAGCGATGTGCTGTTTGACGAAGTGCGCGCCGGTGGCCGTATCCCGCTGATCATCGGCCGTGGCCTGACTGCCAAGGCCCGTGAAGCCCTGGGTCTGAAGCCTTCCACCCTGTTCCGCCTGCCGCAGAACCCGGTGGATACCAAGAAAGGTTTCAGTCTGGCGCAGAAGATGGTTGGCCGCGCCTGCGGTCTGCCCGAAGGCCAGGGCGTGCGCCCTGGTACCTACTGCGAACCCAAGATGACCTCGGTGGGCTCGCAAGACACCACCGGACCGATGACCCGCGACGAGCTGAAAGACCTGGCGTGCCTGGGCTTCAGCGCCGATCTGGTGATGCAATCGTTCTGCCACACAGCTGCTTACCCCAAGCCTGTGGACGTGAAGATGCACCACGAGCTGCCTGACTTCATCAGCACCCGCGGCGGCGTGGCCCTGCGTCCCGGTGACGGCGTGATCCACTCCTGGCTCAACCGTCTGCTGTTGCCTGACACCGTCGGCACCGGTGGCGACAGCCACACCCGTTTCCCCATCGGTATCAGCTTCCCCGCGGGTTCTGGTCTGGTGGCGTTCGCTGCCGCTACCGGCGTGATGCCACTGGACATGCCTGAGTCCGTGCTGGTCCGATTCAAGGGCAAGATGCAAAACGGCATCACCCTGCGTGACCTGGTCAACGCCATTCCGCTGTACGCGATCAAGGCCGGCCTGCTGACCGTCGAGAAAAAGGGCAAGAAGAACATCTTCTCGGGCCGTATCCTCGAAATCGAAGGTCTGCCCGACCTGAAGGTGGAGCAGGCATTTGAGTTGTCCGACGCGTCTGCCGAGCGTTCCGCCGCCGGTTGCACCGTGCACCTGAACAAGGAGCCGATCATTGAGTACATCAACAGCAACATCACCATGATGAAGTGGATGATTGCCAATGGTTACTCCGATGCTCGCACCTTGGCCCGCCGCATTGCAGCCCAGGAAGCCTGGCTGAAGGATCCCCAGTTGCTCAAGGGCGATGCCGACGCGGACTACGCTGCCGTCATCGAAATCGACCTGGCCGACATCCACGAACCCATCCTGGCATGCCCCAACGATCCGGACGATGTGAAGACATTGGCCGAAGTCGCCGGCACCAAGATCGACGAAGTGTTCATCGGTTCCTGCATGACCAACATCGGTCACTTCCGCGCCGCATCCAAGCTGATGGAAGGTAAGCGCGACATCCCGGTCAAGCTGTGGATTGCACCGCCGACCAAGATGGACGCCAAGCAGTTGAGTGACGAAGGCCACTACGGCATCTTGGGCGGTGCTGGTGCCCGCATGGAAATGCCGGGCTGCAGCCTGTGCATGGGCAACCAGGCGCAAGTGAAGCAGGGCGCGACCGTGTTCTCCACATCGACTCGCAACTTCCCCAACCGTCTGGGCAAGGACAGCAATGTGTACCTGGGCTCCGCCGAACTGGCCGCCATCTGCTCCAAGCTGGGCCGCATTCCGACCAAGGAAGAGTACCTGGCCGACATGGGCGTGTTGACCGCTGCCAGCGACAAGGTGTACCAGTACCTGAACTTCGACAAGATCAGCGACTACACAGAGTCTGCTGCGACCGTCAAGGCCTAATCCGGTAGCTGGCCTGAAAGCCCCATCAAGGCCCTGCGGCGCAAGCTGCAGGGCCTTTTTTCATGGGCTTATTTGGATGGATCCTGTGTGTGCACAGCTTGCTGACAGGGTTGGGCGGTTAAACTTCCCCTTAGTCATACCAAGGTCATATTCTTGACACATTTGAAGGATAGGAGTTCGCCATGCTGTTTGGAAAGCTGTTGCCGCGAGAAGGCAATTTTTTTGAGATGTTCAACCAGCATGCGGACCGCATCGTCGAGGCAGCGCAAGCCTTCTCGAAGCTCGTGGCCAACTACAGTGACCTTGACCTGCGCGCCAAATACAACCAGGAAGTGGACGATGCAGAGCGCGCTGCTGACCGCGTGACGCACGATGTCAACAAGGCTATCCACATCACTTTCATCACCCCCATTGATCGCGAGCAGATCCACTCGCTGATCAACACCATGGACGATGTGGCTGATCTGATTCAGGACTCGGCTGAAACCATGGCGCTGTACGACGTGCGGCACATGACCGAAGAGATCACCCGACTGACCGACCTGAGCGTCAAGTGCTGTGAGCGTCTGCGGGATGCGGTCAAGCTGTTGAGCCACATTGCAGACCAGTCCACGGCCGAAGCGGCGCTCAAGACCTGCGAAGAAATCGACCGCCTGGAGTCGGATGCGGATCGCGTGATGCGCACTGCCATGAGCAAGCTGTTTCGCGAAGAGCCGGATGTGCGCGAAGTGATCAAGCTCAAGGCGATTTACGAGTTGCTGGAGACCATTACCGACAAGTGCGAAGACGTGGCCAATGTGATCGAGGGCATCATCCTCGAGAACTCCTGAGTCCGACCAGGTAAGACATTATGGAAAACGTACAGGCAGCCCTCTGGGTGGTGATGTTGCTGGTGGCTCTGGCTTTGTTGTTTGACTTCATGAATGGTTTTCATGATGCCGCCAACTCCATCGCCACGGTGGTGTCCACCGGGGTATTGAAACCTGGGCAGGCCGTGTTGTTTGCGGCCTTCTTCAACTTCATCGCGATCTTTGTCTTTCACCTGAGTGTGGCCGCTACGGTCGGCAAAGGCATTGTGCAGCCCGGTGTAGTGGATACCCACGTCGTGTTTGGTGCACTGGTGGGAGCCATCACCTGGAACGTGATTACCTGGTACTACGGCATACCCAGCAGTTCGTCACATGCCTTGATCGGAGGAATCGTGGGGGCCGTGATCGCGAAGGCAGGCGCGGGGGCACTGGTTTCAGCAGGTATTCTCAAGACGGTGGCCTTCATCTTTGTGTCGCCCTTGCTGGGTTTTACGCTCGGGTCGGTCATGATGGTTATCGTGGCGTGGACCTTCCGGCGCGCAAGACCCTCCCGAATTGACAAGTGGTTTCGACGTCTGCAGCTTGTTTCCGCAGGTGCATACAGCCTCGGGCACGGCGGTAATGACGCCCAGAAGACGATTGGCATTATCTGGATGATGCTGATTGCCACGGGCTATGTGGCAGCCGGCGACAAGTCGCCACCGACCTGGACCATCGTGTGCTGCTACATGGCCATCGGCGCTGGCACCATGTTTGGCGGCTGGCGCATTGTGAAGACGATGGGACAGCGCATCACCAAGCTCAAACCTGTCGGCGGATTTTGCGCCGAAACGGGTGGGGCGATGACACTGTTCCTTGCAACGGCTCTGGGTATCCCGGTTTCCACCACACACACCATTACCGGGGCGATTGTGGGTGTGGGTTCCACCCAACGCGCCAGCGCGGTGCGCTGGGGTGTGGCGGGCAATATTGTGTGGGCTTGGGTGCTGACCATTCCGGCCAGCGCGTTTGTTGCAGCCATTGCTTACTGGGTCAGTCTCCAGATCTTCTAGCGAGCAGTCAGGCGCTATGGGGCCGGCGGCTGAGACGAGCCCAAGCCCAGCGAGCGCTCCATCAGGACGACGTCGAGCCAACGGTCAAATTTCCAGCCACAGGCACCCAAAATGCCTACGTGCTCAAAGCCACAGGCGCGGTGTACGCCGATGGAGCCTGCGTTTGCAGAGTCACCAATCACCGCAATGAGTTTGCGAATACCGGCTCTTTCTGCCTGTGCCATCAGCTCCTGCAGCAGCAGGCGTCCATAGCCCTTGCCAGTGGCTCGCTCTGCCAGATAGATGGAGTCTTCTGCTGAAAACCGGTAGGCCGGGCGGGGCTTGAACCAGTTGCAGTACGCAAATCCAGCGACGCCTTCGTTGTCTTCCAGCACCAGGTAGGGCAGGGCCTTGGACAGCACATCACCGCGTCGCGTCGCCATGTCGTCCTCTGTGGGAGGGGTAATCTCGAATGTGCCGGTGCCATGGAGCACATGGTGGGCATAAATGGCGGTGACAGCAGCCACATCGGCATCGGTACTGGGGCGAATTTTGATCATGGGTATTGAAAACGTTATAATAGAAGGCTATTCAGAGTGTCACTGGCCGGGTGGTCAGTTGCGTGTCTCAAACTTTGAATTCAAGGCTGAAATCTTTCAGCTACCCAAAGGATAAATCATGGTCGTCATTCGACTCGCCCGTGGCGGTGCAAAAGCTCGCCCGTTTTTCAATATTGTTGTTGCTGACAAGCGTACCCGCCGCGACGGCCGCTTCATCGAGCGTATCGGTTTTTACAACCCGATCGCTACGGCCAACGAAGAAAGCATCCGTATCGCTCAGGACCGCCTGACATACTGGAAAGGCGTTGGCGCACAGGCTTCCCCCACCGTGGAACGCCTGATCAACCAGGCTGCCAAGAAGGCTGCCTGATCCTGGAGGTGGGTCTATTGCCCACCTTCCTGGCTTGAATCCCATACACCATGCTTGCCGGACTCGAACCTGCTGAACTGCCAGCGGATGCCATCGAAGTCGGGCGGGTGGCGGATGCGTGGGGTATCAAGGGCTGGTTCAGGGTTTTGCCCTACAGTGCCGATCCTGAGGCGCTGTTCTCGTCCAAGCACTGGTTCCTGTTGCCAACCGAGAAGGGCGCACAGACCTTCTCAGGAACCGCCAAGCTCTCCATCAAGGAAGCCAAGGAGCATTCAGACTCCGTGGTGGCAACCGCGCATGGTGTTGATGATCGCAATGCCGCCGAGGCCTTGCGCGGCGCCCGTATCTTTATTTCCCGCTCCAGCTTTCCTACCGCGGCCCAAGACGAGTACTACTGGGTCGACCTGATCGGTCTTGACGTGGTCAATCGCCAGGACGAAGCATTGGGCACGGTCAAGGAGCTGTTGTCTACCGGCCCGCAAACGGTGCTGGTGATCGCTTACCAGCAGGATGGCAAGGCGATGGAGCGCATGATTCCATTTGTATCCGCCTATGTGGATGACGTGAATCTGCAGGAGCGGCGCATTCGTGTCGACTGGCTGGCGGACTATTGATCCGGCCGTTCGATGCGTTTTGACGTTGTTACCCTGTTTCCTGAGCTCTTCGAGCCCTTTCTGAAGACAGGCATTACCCGGCGGGCCTATGAGGCGGGCCAGGTTGATGTTCATCTGACCAATCTCAGAGATTACTCCAGCGGCAACTACCGCCGGGTCGATGACCGGCCCTTCGGGGGTGGTCCCGGCATGGTGATGATGGCTGAGCCCCTGGCGCAGGCATTGGCAGCCATCCGTGCGGCACGTGGGGACCAGGCTCCGGTGGTCCTGTTTTCACCCATTGGGCAACCCCTGAACCACGCTGCCGTGCAGGGGTGGGCGGGTAGTGCCGGTGCCATTCTGCTCTGTGGCCGGTACGAGGGGATTGACCAGCGCTTCATTGATGCTTACGTGGATGTCCAGATCAGCCTCGGGGACTTCGTGCTTTCGGGGGGTGAAATTGCCGCGATGGCGCTGCTGGACGCTGTAGCTCGCCTGCAACCTGGTGTGCTGTCCGATGAAGACAGCCACCACCAGGATAGCTTTAATCCAGCGCTGGATGGCCTGCTCGACTGTCCCCATTACACACGCCCTGAGGTCTGGAATGGCGTGGGCATACCTGCGGTACTGGGTTCGGGCCACCATGAAAACATCGAGCGCTGGCGCCGGGATCAGCGACTTTTGCTGACCGCCCAACACCGCCCCGATCTGCTGGACGCTGCACGCCGGGCCGGCGCCCTGGATTCCCGGGATGTGCGCGTATTGTCAGGCAAGTCCTGAGCCTGCTACAATAGCAGGCTAACCGATCCTCTGTCCGGTCAGGTCGCATGTCTTTGATGGCGTGCGGATAGCGCCAATTCCGGTGCTGACGCGGGCAAGATCACGAAAGAAGCTATGAACCTGATTCAAATTCTTGAGCAAGAAGAAATTGCTCGCCTCGGTAAAACCATTCCCGACTTCGCACCTGGCGACACCGTGGTTGTCAGCGTCAACGTGGTTGAAGGCACCCGCAAGCGCGTGCAGGCCTACGAAGGCGTCGTGATTGCCAAGCGCAATCGTGGCCTCAACAGCGGCTTTATCGTTCGCAAAATTTCCAGCGGCGAAGGCGTGGAGCGTACGTTCCAGACCTACAGCCCCCTGATTGCCGGCATCGAAGTCAAGCGCCGCGGTGATGTGCGCCGCGCCAAGCTGTACTACCTCCGTGACCGTAGCGGCAAGTCTGCACGTATCAAGGAAAAACTGCCAGCGAAGAAGACTGCTGCGTAATTTCAGCAGGCTGTTTTCAGCAGAAGCCGCCCCAGCATTGCACTGCGGCGGCTTTTTTGTTGTCTGAACGTAACGTGACCACCCCCATTTCCTTTGACCCTGCGCAGGTCCCGGTGACCGGTGTGGATACCCACTTGCCCAAGGTTTCGGGGGAGCTGTTGGCCCCCGCGGCATTGCGCAGGCGGTTTGTAGCACCGCCAGTATGGACGCCGGAGTATTTGTCCGAGCCCAAGTTTTCGCAGCGCACACCCGTGGCTGCATCGGTCTTGGTGCCGCTGGTCATGCGCGACCAGTTGATGGTGCTGTTGACACAGCGTACCGCGCATCTCTCCAGCCATTCCGGGCAGGTCGCTTTTCCAGGCGGCAAGGCTGACCCCGAAGACGCGGATGTGGCCGCCACCGCGCTGCGCGAGGCGCAGGAGGAGATTGGCCTGCATCCAGACCACGTGGAAGTCATCGGAACCTTGCCGATCTACACCACCGGTAGTGCCTATATCGTCACACCCGTGGTGGCGCTGGTGCAGCCGGATGCACCGCTGGTTCCCAACGCCGATGAAGTGGCTGATGTGTTCGAGGTGCCTCTGGCCTTTCTGATGGACCCGGCCAACCACCGGCACCATGCGGTGGACTGGCAGGGAGCTACGCGCCAGTGGCTATCCATGCCCTACCGGGATGCGAACCGTGAGCGTTTCATCTGGGGTGCAACGGCGGGCATGCTGCGCAATTTCTACCGCTTCCTGCTGGACTAGGTTTGACGCGGGTAGGGCCGCTATATGATTGCTCCATGAGTTTCATCTCCATTCTGCTGGCCTTGCTGATTGAGCAGGCCAGACCCCTGGCCCAGATCAACCCGGTACACAACATGGTGCGCAACTGGGTGCGATGGGTGATGCGCAATTTCGATGCGGGCAAGCCCCAGCACGGCTGGCTGGCGTGGGGACTGTCGGTGTTGCTGCCCGTCGCGCTGGTGTGTCTGATCCACTGGCTGCTGGTCTGGACGCTGGGGTGGGTGGCTGCCGTGGTCTGGAACGTCGCCGTCCTCTACGCTACGCTGGGCTTTCGGCAGTTCAGCCACCATTTCACTGCCATTCGCGATGCACTGCACGCGGGGGATGAAGACCAGGCCCGCCAGTTGCTGGCACAGTGGATGCGCATGGATGCCAGTGCACTGCCGGGCAGCGAGATTGTCCGCCATGTCATCGAGCACTCCATTCTGTCGGCGCACCGCCATGTGTTCGGTGTATTTGCCTGGTACACCCTGCTGGCAGCCTTGGGGCTGGGGCCCGCCGGTGCCGTGCTGTACCGGGTCAGTGAATATGTCTACACCTATGCCAACCGGCCTGCGCGCCCGACAAGCCAGCCCGTCAGTGCCGCTGTGGTGGAAAACGCCAGCAGTGCCTGGGCTGCCATTGACTGGTTGCCGGCACGGGTGACCGCCCTGAGTTTTGCGTTCGTCGGCAGCTTTGAGGAGGCGGTGGACAGCTGGCGCAAGCAGGCTGCACGTTTTCCGAACGACAACGATGGCGTGGTGCTGGCTGCCACGGCTGGCGCAGTGAATGTCAAGCTGGGGCCAAAGGAGTGGGACACTATCGGGCAGACACCACAGCCAGTCCACCTGCGCGCCGTGGTTGGACTGGTGTGGCGCACCGTGGTGATGTGGATGGTGTTCTTGGCCTTGCTGTCGCTGGCCAGGCTGATCGGATGACGTGCTGTCAGTAGCGTTTTTGCGATAGCTCCGCAAACAGATCGCTATAAATTTTGTAGCGATTCGCGCTGATTCCCTGAAGGCTATCTGCCGATCTCATATGGGAAAGTACACCACAACCGGGCTCGTGCAGGTGCGTGCAGTTGTAAAACTTGCACTCCCCCGCAAAGGCCTTGATGTCGGGCATCAGGCCGGCCAGGTGCATCGGTTCAATATGGTTGAGACCGAACTCCTGAAACCCGGGTGAATCGATCACCGCTGTGGTTTTGTCTGGGTCCACCCAATACAGGCTGGTGCTGGTCGTGGTGTGCTTGCCCGAGTTCAGTGCGGTTGAAATCTCGTTGGTGAGCACCTGGGCATCGGGCAGCAGCCGGTTGATCAGCGTGCTTTTTCCGGAGCCGGAGGGCCCCAGCACCAGCGTTGTCTTGCCATGCATCAACGGCAGCAGCGTATCCAGATCGGTCGGCACGGCGCCTGGAGATTTGGGTTTAAGTGCCAGTGGTACGACCTGGTATCCCATGTCGCGGTAGATGCCCATGCGGTCCCATGCGCGGCCAAAGGGTTCGACCAGGTCGCTCTTGTTGAGCGCAATGATGGGCCGAATGTGTTCGGCTTCAGCCGCAATCAGCGCACGTGAGAGCTGGCTCTCGGAGAACTCGGGTTCCGCAGCGATGAGCACCAGCACCTGGTCCAGATTGGCGGCAAACGACTTGGTGCGAATTTCGTCCTGGCGGTAGAACAGGTTGCGACGGGGCTCTACTTTCTCGATGGTGCCTTCGTCCTCAGTGGCCAGCCACAGCACTCGGTCCCCGACCACGGTCTGGCTTTTCTTTCCGCGCGGATGGCAGATCAGTCGGCGGCCATCGGGTGTTTCCACCCACACATGGCGGCCATGCCCCGCGATGACCAGGCCGGGTTCAAGCTGGGGTTTGGCGGCCAATGCGGCGGTCCTCAACCCTGCGCCAGCGCATCGACCAGCGCAGCACATTCGAAATCGGTTTTGGAGATGCCATGTACATCATGGGTGTTGAAGCGCACGCTGCAACTGCCCCATTGCACCAGCATCGCCGGATGGTGGTCCTGCTGCTCGGCCAGATAGGCCACCGCGTTGGCGAAAGCCATGGTCTGCAGGTAATTGGCGAAGGTGTAGGTCTTTTCGATGGCAACGTCTGCGCCATCGCCATGCAATCGCCAGCCGTCCAGCTTGGATAGAGCTGCTATCACTTGTGTAGCGCTTAGCGCATGGCGGACGGGGGCTGGAGTGGTATTTTCCATAAATTTCTTTGGCATGGAGTTCAGGCGGCCGCAGGCAGCATGCGCCCCAGGCGCTCGGACGCCGGCGGGTGCGAGTAATAGAACTTCACGTACACCGGGTCGGGCGTGAGGGTAGAGGCATTGTCCTGGTAGAGCTTGAGCAGGGCGCTGGACAGATCGTGCCCGCTGGTTTGTGCCACGGCAAAGGCATCTGCTTCAAATTCGTGCTTGCGCGACAGCTGAGCAAACAGTGGGCCGATGAAGGTGCCTGCCAGTGGCAGCACCATCATGAACAGCAGCAGTGCGAGCGCATCGTTCGGTCCGGTCAGGCTGGGCGCAACGCCCAGGCCGGTGTAGAACCAGATTTGCTGGCTCAGCCAGCCCAGCGCAGCAAAGCCCAGGAGGCTCAGGCCAAACATCGCCACGATGCGCTTGAGAATGTGGCGGTGTTTGAAGTGGCCGAGTTCATGGGCCAGCACGGCATCCACTTCGGCCGCATTGAGTTGGGCCAGCAGGGTGTCATAGAACACCACGCGCTTGGAAGCGCCAAAGCCGGTGAAATAGGCGTTGGCATGGGCGCTGCGTTTGGAGCCATCCATCACGTAGAAGCCTTTGGACTGGAAGCCGCAGCGCGCCATGAGCTGGGTCACGCGGTCCTTGAGTTCCGGGTCGTCCAGTGGTTTGAACTGGTTGAACCAGGGCGCAATCCAGGTGGGGTAGACCAGCAGCACGAGCAGGTTAAAGCCCATCCATACGCCCCAGGTCCACAGCCACCACAAGGCACCCGTCGCGCCCATCATCCACAGCACCAGCGCCGCCAGTGGCAGGCCGATCACGATGGACAGCACCGTGGATTTGGCCAGGTCCTTGAGCCACAGCGATACGGTCGTTTTGTTGAAGCCAAAACGCTGCTCCAGCACAAAGGTGCGGTACAGCGTGAAGGGCAGGTCAATCACTGCATTGACCACGGCAAACGCGGCCAGCAGCGCCACCTGCTGTGCAATGCCCGGTGTCATCCACTGCGCCAATCCCTGGTTGAGCTCCGACAGTGCGCCCAGCAGCGTCCAGGCCAGTGTGACCGCTGTGCCCCAGGCCAGTTCGAGCAAGCCCAGGCGACCCTGGGCGATGGTGTAGTCGGCAGCCTTCTGATGGGCGTCGAGCGTGATGCGGTCTGCAAATGCCGCAGGCACTGCACTGCGATGCTGCGCCACATGGTGTATCTGACGTGTCGCCAGCCAGAATTTGAGGAGCACGCTGCCCAGCAGGGCGATGGAAAATGCCACGGTCATGGCCAGGGAGAACGTAGGTACGGAAGCAGGGTCTGTCATGGCGCCCGAGTGTAGGTCATCGGCGACAATCGCCCCATGGACGCACCGAACACCCCTTTGAGCAAATCTGACAAAAACCTGGTCTGGCTGGACTGCGAAATGACCGGTCTGAATCCGGACGTGGACCGCATCATTGAAATCGCAGTCATCGTGACCGGCCCCAATCTCGAAAACCGTACAGAAGGCCCGGTACTGGTCATCCACCAGAGCGATGCGCAGTTGAACCTGATGGACGCCTGGAATAAGGGCACCCACGGCAAGAGCGGGCTGATTGACAAGGTCAAAGCATCCATCACGACCGAAGAAGAAGCACAGGAACAGCTGATTGCGTTCCTGGGGCAGTACGTGCCTGCCAATGGCTCGCCCATGTGCGGCAACTCCATCGGACAGGACCGCCGCTTTCTGGTGAAGTACATGCCCAAGCTGGAGGCGTTCTTTCATTACCGCAATCTGGACGTGAGCACGCTCAAAGAGCTGTCCAAACGCTGGAAGCCCGAAATTTATGCGTCGTTCAAGAAGCAGCAGCGCCACACCGCGCTGGCTGACGTGCATGAATCCATCGACGAACTGGAACACTACCGCACCCACTTTCTGAAGGTGAATTAGGTAGAAACCCGAATGTGTGCCATAATCATGGGCTTCGCTGCACATTGCGGCGATGATTTGTACATCTCCCTTCATTCACCGGGCTCGCCAATCTGGCGGTAATGGCCCCAAGCACTGAAAAAACCCTTTACGGGTCAGAGCAGGTTCTGTTTGATGGTTGATGTTTTTTAACCATTGACGGAGCAGTCGCACAACCTGCGGCGCTCGCGTGTGAGAAAAAATATGACTGACGCTTTTGAAGTGACAGGCGAATTTGCGCCTGCCGAATCCCTTTCCCATTCTGATGCCCATTCCATGGAAGCAACCGTAGCCCTTGCCGGCAACGAAGCCGATGTGGCTGTGTCCGATGCTCCTGAGGCCCCCGAAGTGCCCAACGGATTTGTCGAACTGGGCCTGGCCAAAGAACTCGTTGCTGCCGTGAAAGACCTGGGCTACACCCAGCCCACCACGGTTCAGCTCAAGACCATTCCGTTGGCTTTGCCCACCAGCAGCGCTGCGCAAAAAGACGGTTACATCGACCTGATGGTGTCCAGCCAGACCGGTAGCGGCAAGACCGCTGCCTTCCTGCTGCCTGTGCTGCACACCTTGCTGGCCCAATTGGCTTCTGCTGAAGCTGCCGAGCGCGCCGAATACGAGCAAGCCTGTGCTGACGCTGCCGCCAAAGGCGAGCCCGCACCCAAACGCACTAAGCGCAAAGACCCCACCAACCCCCGCAATTTCAAGGCACCGACTCCCGGCGCCCTGATCGTTTGCCCCACCCGCGAACTGGCACAGCAGGTGGCGCATGACGCCATCGATCTGGTGCAGCATTGCCGTGGCCTGCGCATTGCCAACATCGTAGGCGGCATGCCCTACCAGTTGCAAATCGCCAAGCTGCAAAACGCCAACCTGGTGGTGGCTACGCCCGGCCGCCTGCTGGACCTGCAACGTTCGATGCAGATCAAGCTGGACCAGGTGCAATTCCTGGTGGTGGACGAAGCCGACCGCATGCTGGACCTGGGCTTCTCCGACGACCTGGCTGAAATCAACCAGCTCACCATCGACCGCAAGCAGACCATGATGTTCAGCGCCACCTTCGCGCCGCGCATTCAGCAACTGGCTGCCCGCGTGATGCGCGAACCCCAGCGCGTGACCATCGACAGCCCGCAGGAAAAGCACGCCAACATCAAGCAGGTGCTGTTCTGGGCCGATAACGCCCACCACAAGCGCAAGCTGCTGGACCACTGGCTGCGTGATGCTTCCATCAACCAGGCCATCGTGTTCGCCAGCACCCAGATCGAGTGCGACGGACTGGCCGGTGACCTGCAGCAAGCCGGCTTTGACGCCGTGGCTCTGCACGGTGCTCTGAGCCAGGGCCTGCGTAACCGTCGCCTGATGGCCTTGCGCCAGGGTCAGGTGCAGGTACTGGTTGCCACCGACGTGGCAGCACGCGGTATCGACGTGCCCACCATCACCCACGTGTTCAACTACGGTTTGCCCATGAAGGCCGAGGACTACACCCACCGCATTGGCCGTACCGGCCGTGCAGGGCGTGACGGCATTGCCGTGACTTTCGCCGAGATCCGTGACCGCCGCCGTATTTTCGACATCGAAGCCTATACCCGCCAGCACTTCAAATCCGAAGTGATTCCTGGCCTGGAGCCGCAACAGCGTTTCCCCGAAGCACGTCCCGGTACCGGCGCCAGCTTTGGCGGCCGTGGCAACCATGTAGCGGATCGCCATCCCCCGCGTGACCGCAAGTTCAGCAACGGCCCCCGTGAAGGTGGCTTTGGTGGCGGTGGTGGAGCTCCCCGTGGTGGCTTTGGCGACAAGTCGCGTGACTTTGGCGGCGCTTCGCGCGAAGGCTTCAGCTACGAGCGCAAGGGTGGTTTCAACGACCGCTTTGCCGGTGGCCGTGGTGAAGGACAGGCGCCCCGTGGCGATTTCAATGCCCCACGTGGTGACTTCGGTGCACCGCGCGGTGATTTCAACGCACCCCGCGGAGACTTTGGTGCCCCCCGTGGTGACTTTGCTCCCCGCCGTCCGACCCTGGGCAAGCCCGCTTTCGGTGGCAAGCCCTCCGGCTTTGCCAAGCCGGGCAATGGCGGCAAGGTGTTTGTGCCGCGTGACGCCAAGAAGCGTCCCGCACGCAACGCAGACTGATCTGCGTCGAAACGGATAGAAAAAAAGGCCTCGCAAGAGGCCTTTTTTATTGGGCGCTACCCCAAGGACTGTGTGGGTTCGCGGTGAAACTTGTCAGTGGCTACAGACGCATCTCACACCATGCCATTGCGGCTGGCCAGTTCCACAAACAATCCGGAGTGGTCCAGGTCGGCAAGGCCATGCTCTACGCCTTGCGCGTAGAGTTGCTCAAACAGGGTGGTGATGGGGGCCTCAAAACCAATCTCGCTGGCGGTACTGAGCGCGTTGCGCATGTCCTTGAGCTGCACGGTCATCTTGCCGCGTGGAGCAAAGTCGCGGTCCACCATGCGCTGGCCGTGCACCTGCAGAATGCGGCTGTCGGCAAAGCCGCCGGTAATCGCTTCTTTGACCCTGGCCATGTTGGCGCCTCCTTTTTCGCACATCAGCAGTGCCTCGGCCACGGCGCCAATGGTCACGCCCACAATCATCTGGTTGGCCAGTTTGGCCAGCTGCCCGGAGCCGGTGGGGCCCACATGCGTGGCGCGGCCAAAGACCTTGAATACCGACTGTGCGCGTTCGAAACTCGCTGCCTTGCCGCCCACCATGATGGCCAGCGTACCCTGGTCTGCGCCCAGTGTCCCGCCGGAAACCGGGGCGTCCAGGTACTGCAGTTGCAGCTCGCTGAGCCGCGCAGCATGGTCGCGCGCTTCGGCGGGCTTGATGGACGACATGTCGATCACCAGGCTGTCCTTGCGCATCGCCGCGGCTGCGCCCAGGTCGAACAGCACCTGGCCCACCACACTGCCGTTGTCCAGCATGGTGATGACGACTTCGGCATCGCGGACCGCGTCGGGGGCCTTGGTATGCACGGTGGCGCCGAACGACGCCAGCGGCTCCGCTTTGGCCGGCGTACGGTTCCAGACGTGCACCGCATGTCCGGCCTCGCACAGGCGGCGGGCCATGGGATAGCCCATCAGGCCAATGCCTAAAACAGCAATTTTCATGGGTACTCCAGCTAGTCCTGCAACGATAGCGCCGTGCGGATGCACCACAAGAGTGAATGCCCGGGTTTTGCTGTCGTCTGGCTGACTACATCAGCAGGTGTTCGCCCGCATTGTCGCCGCCGAGGGTGACGTAATTCACCTTGCGGATGTCCATGAGCTTCTTGCCGCCGGAGTAGCTGATGGAGCTTTGCACGTCCTGCTCCATCTCGATGAGCGTGTCGGCCAGCTTGCCCTTGATGGGCTCCAGAATGCGCTTGCCTTCCACGTGCTTGTATTCGCCCTTATTGAAGTCGCTGGCCGAGCCGTAGTATTCCTTGTACAGCTTGCCGTCCACTTCCACGGTCTGGCCGGGGCTCTCTTCATGGCCCGCAAACAGCGATCCGATCATGACCATGGTGGCGCCAAAGCGGATGCTTTTGGCAATGTCACCGTGGTCGCGGATGCCGCCATCGGCAATGATCGGCTTGGTGGCCACGCGTGCACACCACTTCACCGCCGACAGCTGCCAGCCGCCGGTGCCAAAGCCGGTCTTGAGTTTGGTAATGCAGACCTTGCCGGGACCAATGCCCACCTTGGTGGCATCAGCGCCCCAGTTTTCCAGGTCGATCACCGCCTCGGGCGTGGCCACGTTGCCGGCAATGATGAAGGTCGATGGCATCTTGCCCTTGAGGTAGACGATCATGTCCTTCACGCTGTCGGCGTGGCCGTGCGCGATATCGATGGTCACGTACTCGGGTGTCAGGCCCAGTGTGGCCAGCGTGTCCACCGTCGCGTAGTCGGGCTTTTTGACGCCCAGGGAGATCGACGCATACAGGCCCTTGGCCTTCATGTCCTTGACGAACTGCACGTTGTCCAGGTCAAAACGGTGCATCACGTAGAAGTAGCCGTTCTGTGCCAGCCAGACGCAGGTGGCTTCATCCACCACGGTTTTCATGTTGGCGGGCACCACCGGGATGCGGAATTTGCGGCCGCCGAGCTCCACGCCCGCGTCACATTCGGATCGGCTTTCCACGCGGCATTTGCGTGGCAGCAGAAGGATGTTGTCGTAGTCAAAAATTTCCATGGCCCAAGCTCCTGTTCCTGTTTCAAGAAAGTAGTTTCAAACAAACGCGGGGCGCTTGGACTGGTACCGGCCATAAAAAAACCGGGTGCCAATTGCTTGGGCCCGGTGCTTGATTGTATACACCTTGCGGATTGTTGTGGTGGATCAGGGTGGCAGTGCGCTTTGCTGCGTGTCCCCCGCCCGCTTTGCGGGCTCCTCCTTTACCTACGCAAAACGCACTGCCACCCTGATCCGCTTACGTAATTGGGTTGCGTGCCTACGCAAAAAGCGCCGATAGCGACAGAGAGTTTGGGCTGGGTGTTCTGCGTAGGTAAAGGAGGAGCCCGAAGGGCGGGGGACACGGAGCAGAGCACGCAGCCAGAACGCTCCGCGACGATGCTTTCTACAATGGCTCCATGTCTCTTTTTTCCGCCACCGACCACGCGTCACAGTCCCCGTTGCTTGCCACCCTCAACCCCGAGCAAAGCGCCGCCGTCACGCTTCCCGCAGAGCACGCGCTGATCCTGGCCGGTGCGGGGTCGGGCAAGACGCGGGTGCTGACCACCCGCATCGCCTGGCTGCTGCAAAACGGCTATGTGTCGCCCGGGGGCATTCTGGCGGTGACGTTTACCAACAAGGCCGCCAAGGAGATGATGACGCGGCTCAGCGCCATGCTGCCGGTGAATGTGCGCGGCATGTGGATTGGCACCTTCCACGGCCTGTGCAACCGCTTCCTGCGCGCACACTACAAGCCTGCAGGGTTGCCGCAGGCGTTCCAGATTCTGGATACCCAGGATCAACTCTCCGCCATCAAGCGGCTGTGCAAGCAGTTCAAAATCGACGACGAGCGCTTTCCGCCCAAGCAACTGATGTGGTTCATTGCGGGTTGCAAAGAGGAGGGGCTGCGTCCCAAGGATGTGGTCGCCAGCGACCCGGACACCCGCAAGAAGGTCGAGGTGTACCAGCTCTACGAAGACCAGTGCCAGCGCGAAGGTGTGGTGGACTTTGGCGAACTGATGCTGCGCAGCTATGAGCTGCTGCGCGACAACGACCCCATTCGCGAGCACTACCAGCGCCGTTTTCGCCATAT
>Ga0075156_10000094_pt1 | contig 41554 bp, 44 predicted proteins | sample JI81AbrownDNA_FD_70966 | JGI IMG/M metagenome (GOLD analysis project Ga0075156, IMG submission 70966) | Wastewater effluent complex algal communities from Wisconsin, to seasonally profile nutrient transformation and Carbon sequestration -... | ecosystem: Engineered > WWTP > Effluent > Algae...
AACGGCGAGCAGATTTTTCGGACCAATATCGGCCCAACGGTCCAAGTAGCGTTTTGACAAACGGTGACCAATCACTGAGGATACGCAAAATCCAGCCAACAATAGAAAGCACAACAATAAATATGAGTGCCCAGGGCGCGTTTTGAGAAACCCACCCAAAGGTTTGCGTATCCACTGATTACATTCCTTTTTCATCAGCAATCACCGGAAGCGGAGCCTTACGCCATTCTCTAGCCCACTCGTCGTAGCATCCATCTGCCATCAACGCATGAAATACTGTGAAACAAGCGTAAATTACACCCAGATTCCAACCGTATCCCCGCCAGTCGAGAGCGAGTGCCCAGAAAATCCCGACTGCAAATGCCGCGTACGTTACGGAAAGTACCCCGTGACCGATTATCGCTAAGGGCCATATGGTAAATGTTATTCCAACCAGACAGAATACGGCGAAGGTAAGAAAAATTAATCCCCAAAAGTCGAGCGGGAGCTTTTGTTCCACTACGCCCAGAGTAAATGACGTAGAATCCGGCCTGACGAAGTAGTCCATTCCCTGACTGAATGTCACAATAAGCGACAGGACAATCACAAAGCCCAAAGGGACAGAAGTCGGCCCCATCTCTGGCGGGAGCTTAGGAGACTTAATTTTAGCTAAAAACCCCTTGCCCATGTCGAGTTAGCCCTTTTTGCGATTAAGGATTTCTCCCAGGATATCGTTGCCAGGCAGACCAGTTGCAATTGAAATAACATCTCCAACGGCTCCGTTAGCCCTGTTGGTGATCTGCTCAATTGCGTTAGTGACGTGATCGCGGATTTCATCTAGCCCGGTAATAATCTCGCCGGGAGATGGCACAGTTGGAGCGTCTGTTTTATTCGGTACGGCAAACACTGCCGCGCCAGCAACCAGGCCAGCCCCGATACAGCCAATCCAACCAATCGGATCGTGCGGGACAGAGGTTGCGGCAGAACCACCGAATGCAGTAATAAACGCCATCAGCGATTTAGCTATGGTTGCGGGAGTGTATTTCATTTCTGAGCCTTCTTTTCGTTATCGTTGAAGATTGACAGTGCCGCTGGGTTAGTCAACTTGATATACTCAAGAAGTGCTTTTGCGTGCTCAATAGCCCAGCCGTCAGTTACGCTCGTATCTCCCGGTTTCTTAGCCCCAGGACTCTCGCCCCGAGCCAATTTTACGATTTCTGCAATGGCCCACTGCTCACCGCGCAGGGCTGCTGGATCAACAACCAGCCCCATGTGGAGCATGGCGTCGATATTGGCTAGCGTTTGGCGCTCTGTCATCCATCTATCGTTATTTGTACGGTAAATGGAGTATGACTGCCACAATTCCTCGCCAGTAGCGGTGACGGGCGGCTTTGTTGGGGTTGGCGCTGGTGCCGAGTCACCCCGGCGATAACGCGAAAAACCGTCTGGCCTAATCTTTCTTTTGATAAAATCAGCGGTCTTCGGGTTGTTGTAGGTATTGTATCCCATCTGGAAATGCATCCAATCGCGGATATCCCAGTACCCACCGCAATAAATTATATCCTCGTAGTACGCAAGGAGAGCGTCCAGTTCCTTGGATTTATTACCGGGGTACGCCTGCGCCTTGGTAATTCCCAGACGGAATTTCTTTTTGTCTGGACCTTGCCAGTTCAAATCCATCCCGGTTCCGTTGAGATGGTTTGACGTAGGAACCGAATTCGTTTCGGTACGTCCACCCGAATCTTCGTCACGCAAAGGTTCTACATATGCGTTGTAATCGGCGGCAAAAGCCATCATAATCGTATATGGTTGGCCTTTGAGCAATTCCAAAGAAACGCTATTTGTGCCAGGAACCGTGCCCCACTGACATTGTGCTACAGAAGCTTTCGCCGGATTCCAGCCATTTTCGCTTGCCATGAGGCCATCTTACCTTACGCCCCTGTCAAAATCGGGGCTATCGGCCCTAGCCAAGGGCTATGTCCAGTCGTACGCTGCCCACTCGTCAATGTCGGTTCCACCCTGAGCGTCATTGGATGCGCAGATCATTCCTGCCGATCTATTTAGGGATGATACCCCAACAATTGCTCCAGTGTCATTCCATAAATCAACAGCCGTGTTGTTGACATACGCTACGTAAGTCTCTGAATCGGGATCGTAACCAATTCCAATTGTGTCGCCAGTTTTCCACTGGTGGTTGAAGAATGTTCCCCGATTGGTGATAGATGACGGGGAACTGCCAGAAACAATTCGTCCACCAGAACCAATACCCAAAACGCCAATTTGGATTTTGACACCGACAAAGTTGGTCATGCCAGTATCCGACATGCTGACAAAAACAGTGTCACCAGTCGCGCCGAATGGAATTTTAATTGTCCATTGCGCGTAATTCTTTGCTGTTTGGAAAACTTCGTCGGTAAATAGTGCAGCCCAACGCATATTGCCAGTAGTACCGGACGCTCCGATTGCATTATTGCGAAATGCGATATGAGAGCCACCACTGATGACGTTGTATTTGGCACCAATTGTGGTGCGATTATTGAAATTGTCTGTCCACGATCCTAGAGCAGACTCCAAAACGGACACCCGACCGTCAATAGCCGCGACAACGGGATTCGTGGGACTAAGGGCAATCAACGCATTATCTTCGATCCCCAACAGGCGGCGCACAAAGTCCTGTCCCTGTGCAATAAAATCACCGATTGTGGTGCCTGAGCCAGGGGAGCTTTCTTCTAGACTAAAGAACCCAAAGATTTGGTCAACCAAAGCTTGCAAATCATCGCCAACGAGGCCCATGCCATCTCTAACGTCAGCGATAACCGCAGCCAATTGAGTAACCGCACCACCCACGATGGGGATATCGCCAAGCAAATCAATGAGTCCCGCCAGGACGGTATCGACAAAGCCGTCCAGAAAATCTGTGAATGCATCGACATTCACGATATAGGTGGACATGAAATGCCAGGCAGCTTGAAACAAGTTGATGGGGAATGCCAAACCACCGTCAAACCCGAATAGCGATCCGATAGCCTGAAAAATATATTTCAGATCGCCAAGGTCAATTGCGGTCGTAGTACCGCCGCCGATAAGCACCAAGATATCATTGACAAAGGCTTGAATTTGCTGAATGACATTTTGGTTAGCGGAATCCACCCCCTTTTGCAGCTTCCGCAAATACTGAGCCATATACTCAGAGTTGTTATTCAATTGGATGAGGTTCTTGGCCTGATCCTTGTTGTACGAATCTGACGTGATCGACTTAAGTGCGCGAGATTCCGTAGACTCGTAGTTATATGATCCGTATTGCGCCATTATTCAGCCTCAATCATTACTACATCATCCCAATACGCCGTGCCGCCTGTGACGTTAGCCGTGCAGACGAGTTTTACTGCGATTTCATCAACCCCGCTGGGGATTGTGTAAGTTCCCTCAAGCCTCTGCCAGGCGTGAAGTCCGACAGGGTGGTCAATAGAATCAATATCGTGGTCAACCGGCGTGCCACCCATAAAGGTAGTTGTCACACGCAAAACAAATCCCTCGCCGCTGGCAGAGGTAACGTCTTCCCAAGTGACATAGGCGGTCAGATCAAGTTCGTCGCCAGGTGCTACGCCAATTTTTTCTGACCGCAGCACCTTTGACGTGCCGTCTGCATCAATTCGTACGCAGCCTGCGGTAGCGAAGCCCTTGTTTGAAACGCGAATCCATGAACCGGACGCCCGAGTCCAGTAGTTGATACTGTCACCGAAGAATCCGTTGTGAAGCAAATTAGGTCGCGGAGGTTCTTCGTAATCTGGGTCGTAGTCGATGGGGTCATAGTTAAATGCGCCTTCTACCTTTAATCCAAGCTCAACCCTGCGATTTTGTTCATCGTAAGCCCAACTGGTGATGCGGTGCCACAGTGCAATTTCGCCGTACCAGGGGTTGGTTCCCCGTACAAAAATCAAATCCCCCAACTCGTATGAACCAAACGGTGCATTTGAGTGATCTGGGTCAACAACGATTTTCTTCCAGTATTTCGGAACCGTGCGCTTTTGCAGCTTCTTAGCCGCCCACGCTGCCGCACGTTCTGTAGAGTTAATCTTGGCGTCTTCTTCCAAGATTGTCTCGCGGAATTGCGTATCGTCGGCATTCCCAAGTTGTGAATTATATACGCTACCGGGCTGCCAACTGCGAATGATTACGTCCGTTACCGGCTCAATATCTTTTTCGTCGGCCAGTTCGGTCTTGAGCACATTCTCTCCGACAACAAAGGCCAGGTGCTCTTGGCGAACCCCTATTCCTGGTCCTGAAGAAGAATACCCCAACAATAGCTGTTTTGAAATTTCCGTACGGTCTTCGCTCCACCAGGATTTTTCCAGGTAATCAAAGGGGATATCTCTAGCTAATCCGTTAATTTGGTCTGCACAGTCAACGAAGTCAACGGCACGAATAAAAAGAGCGAAGAAATCGAACGTGAGAGTGGTGCCGTCGAATCCGTAGCCAGGGAGCATCTGCGTCCCACTGCTGGCGGGGTAAACTTCAACCCCGAGTTGGGCATTGGCAAAAGATTGGACATGTACCCACACTCTCTGTACGACCTCAAACGGGTCAACGGCGATATCATTGTAATTTTCTAGCCAGGGCTTACCCTTGGGGTAATCAGAGAATCCGTATGTTTCAATCTGCATAATCCCAGACTCAGGATCGGGTATAGCAGATTTGACAATGGTGCTAAGCATGATTTTCTTGACGCCGTTGAATTCCATTTCCAAATGCACCCATTGACCGTTTTTCTTCCAGTCAAGAATGGGGTTTGCAAATGGGCTGACGCCGAATTGAATGGTGCCCGGTCCAGAAAGTTGCCCGCCAGCTTTCGGCTCTAGTACCTCTAGATCACGGTTAAGAATTACGCCGGTATTCGCTTCTTCGATAATGAAGCGCATTCTGTCTGTAATTGTCATTCGATTACCTGGTACGCATTTCGCCAGCAAACGAACACTTGACCCACAGGCGTCGGAACAATTTTATGGTCATACCCAACGATATCCTTGAATCCGAATCCCCCTGACCTATCAGGCCAACCACTGTTGTCAAGGTTGAAAGCAAATGCATTTGTACGGTTGGTAGCCTCGGAGCTAACAACATTCGATGTATCAGTCCACGGCGTACCAACGTCACTATCGTTAAATGTCATTGTATAAGTGGTGTCACCTGTACCACTGTTGTAATCTGACCTAATTCCAGCAATATCGCCGTCTTCAAAATTTCTGGCTGTGTAGTGATATTCTGATCGCACTGAGGAAAATGTCGTCGGATCAGAGCCGGTGCGAATTCTTAGATAATTACTGTTATTTTCGGCCTTAACCTCTAACATCAAAAAGTTTGTCAAAGCATCATTAGACATAATGATGATGCCGTTACGACCCTTGGATGGGTTAACCAAAGTCGCGTAACAAACCTGGTCACGAGTGTTATATTTACGCTCGTTATATCGACACACTGCGCGCCAAGGCGTGCCGATATTTCCCCGCAGATAATTGGTGTAAAAGTCCTTGTTAAATAAATCGTGTCCGACGATGACCTTGCCGGATATATTTGTAAAAGTGGAGGGAAGCGTTGTCTTCTTGATGTCATCAATGGTTTCATACCATTTACGATTACCGAGAGCAGGTTGCCACGTATTGACTTCTTCCGAAGTCCACCTAACCGGCACCGGAACGCCCCAGGGGATGATTAGTTTATTGAGATAATTTACCCCGGTCATTTGTGCTCGCTGGTTGATTCCATTTGAATCAACAACTCGTCTACGCCAGGGGTACGAACTAACTTCTAGAACTTCCCCGTCTTCTAGCTCCAAATCTAATTTAACCTGTTGGTCACCAATAGTGATAACCGGGTTAGTCATCGGTCCAGTTAAAAGAATACGCACCCACGAATTTGCATTACCGGCTTGATAAACAATCGTAGGTGCATCTTGTTGCAAAACTTCGGTATATACTTCTTCGGCAGCATAAGCAATTGTATCGCCTCGGCGAAACTCTGCAATTACTTCATAGCAATGGTCAATAGGCTCACCATCGGCGTTCATAACGCCTTTTGGATAAGTGAACTTACCGGGACGACCGTATATCGCTTTTGTTATGCCATCTCGTCCGCAGAAGTACAGGGGCATCATTTCGCCCCAACTGTACCGAATGTCGTCAGCCCGCCAGATTCGCTGCAAATCTGACAGTGAGCCATTTATGAGATATTGGCCCGTATCCGGCTTTTCGCTAATCCACCTATTTTGCAGAACTTCGATACTCAGGTTGATCGGTCCCGGCGTGATCTGGTCATTGCCAAAGCGAGTGATATCTTCAAATGGCACCTGGTAATCCTGCGCCGCAACGCCGTACGGTTGGATATCAAACCCGGTTACCTTGTATGCCGTATGACGACCCATAATGAGGTCACCAATTTGATACTGACCAGGAACCAGATTCGCTACCATTAGTTATAATTCCCTGCTCCCGAACCAGCGGCGGCTACTGCAAACATCATTTCGTTAGTCATGTCGCGGGGGTCTTGCCCAGGTCCACCGTACACATTAATTTGTCCGATCTGCGGCTGTTGCCCAACCACATTGCTTCGCCTATCAAACGGATTTCCGAAGACCCGCTTGTCCTCTGGGTTGTCTTTGCTGTAGGTTTTCAGTGTCCCGTCATTCTGATCCAAAAGGAATTTAACATCTCCCTCTAGAGCACCACCGGCTCCACCAACCAGCATTCCCAAGAAATCTCCGACGTATTTACCAGCAATTCTGTACGCTTCTTGTGCGAGGTCAATAATACCATTTACCGTAGATAGACCGGCAGAAATGAGCGAAGCCACCTGACTGGCACCGCCGATGGCCGCACCCGCAGCGCCACCGTCCATCCCGCCGCCCGCAGCGGAGGCGATACTGCCAGCCGCGCTGAGTCCAGACCCCACCGCAGAGGCGATATTTGCGGCTGTTTCAACGAATTTCTGTACGTTGTCGATAATCTTCATCACGTCTTCGGAATTCTCAATTCCTCTGACAAGAGTGTCACCGAGGTCTTTTGCTGCTCCAACCGATTCCAGTACGGATTCGATGGAAGTGAAGACTTCACCGGCGATATTGCCTACGTCGCTAGCGATTCCGGCTGCTGTATCAATCGGGTTTGCTTGGCGAGCTATGCCCTTGTCGCCTGTTCCGCTGGACTGAATTGATTCCAGAGATTTCGCCGTAGCACGACTGGCGGGAGTGTCCTGATCCTTTTGCGACTGAATAGTGCTGTCGAGAGTATTGGCAGCGGCAATCGTGGCTTCTGTAGAGGCATTGCCGTCCTTGAGAACGCGAATGGCACTGTCAAGATTACTGTCTTGAGAACGAAGCTCACTAATAATTTCGTCTTGAGATTTTGCGGTGAGATTTGTATTGGCCGCAATTTCTGCCAATTCTTCTTTTGACAGATTACTTAGATCGGCACCCTGTTTCCGCTGAGATGCATTTTCTGGCGCACTAAGGTCAATTGCCTTTTGATCTACGTCCTGTTTAGTGCTGGTTTTATCTGCGGCTTTTGCTGCACGGTCTGCTAGTGTTTTGTTGACGTTTTCTTGTAGTTCAACCGGGCGAGGCTCGTCGGAAACTGCCGCAACATTCTTGGCAGCGCCGTCTTGTGTTTTTGCCGCATTTAATTGCTTATCGGCAGCTTCTTTGTTTGTTTGCGCTGTCTTGGCGTCGGCGGCTCGCTGGTCCTTGGCCTCGTCTTTTGCGCCGGAAGCAACCGCGCTCGACAGTTTCTCTTGAAGCTTGTCTTCCCGATCCCGTGCCAGCTTTTCGTCAGAAACACTCTTATCACGGCCAAAGCCAATTTGCTTACCGAAAAGGGTGCCCTTGCCCAGCGGATCGGATACAAATTTCAGCGTCTTGAATAGGTTCTCACCTATTTTGTTAAAGATATCGGCTAGTTTCTTGCCGAATTGAACTAGCTCACTAATCCGGCCCAATCCCTTGCCAAGATCATATGGCCCCATTGCAGCCTGAGCGCCACCGGCAACACTTGCCCCAGCAGCGTTGGCTTGCCCAGCAGTACCGGACAATCCCGTGGCGAAAGCTTCGCCAACCTTTTGTCCAGAATATAGGGACCAGCCTTTACCGGACAGTGGACCCTTTTTCGTAGGAGAACGCCCATGAATGTTGTCATTGACCGCCTCTGCCAATCTTGCAGCAGCTTGACCAACAACCCCAACCATAGAACTTAATCCGGCAGCAAATGCATTACCGACCATCACGCCGTAAGACTGCGCTGATCCCGCCAGGGTGGCAAATTGACCGAGGATAGAACTACTGGCGTTTTGAACGGCAGCAATTGCCTGATCCATCGAAGATTGCACACCCTGTGCAAAAGTAGAGAATGACGTTGACGCCTTGGACGCTGCGTCTGCCAAGGAACCTAGTTGCCCTGCGGCATCCCCAATATTGCCACCGATATTGACCTGTTTGCCATTTAACTGGTCAAGAGCCTCAGAGGTTGTCTTGATCTTATTGTTTGCGTCATCAAGTTTCGACGTATCCGGTACGGCAACAGGTGGCGTATTTACCTTGGGAAATGCTGCCCGTAATGCATCTGCCTGTTGCTGCTTTTCTGGGGTCGATTGCTTTGGAGCTTCAAGCGGAACCTGTACGGGATTTTCATTTACTGCCTCTTGAATTCCCTGAGTTACACCATCTGAATAGTTTTTGATATCCTCAGGTTTAGCCGGGGCAAGATCAACATGCAATAGACCGGCTTTATCGTTAAAAGTAGCAATTGCGCCTGGAATTGCTTTTGTTAGTTTATCTATAATTCCCGGTACGGATGTTTTATCCACATCCAACTTAACATCAAAATTGCCAGTAGACTGGTTGGCAAGAATTTGCGCATTGATTTGCGCAAGGGCTTTGCCAACATCATCTCCGGCTTTAACCTGCAATAGCACATCAATAACAGGAGCGTTGCCGCCGTGATCGGCCATCAATTTCTTGATTTGATCTTGGCTGAGATTGGCTTGTTTAGCTAAATTTTCAATAGCTGGTGCCATCTGCTCAAAAGCGGCTTGCGTACTTCCCGCATTTACAGCAGCAGTTTTGAAGCCGCTAACTAGCGACTTAATATTGTCAAATAGAATTTCTGCGTTATGATTCGTTCTATTGAATCCGTTAGCGTCACCAAGTAGCGCATCCCCCAAGCCACCGGAATCATTAAACAGATTTGTGGCATTAGCGATTTCTTCAATTGTGTCTGCATAAGCAAACATACTCTCTGTCTCGTCAGTTTTATCTTGACCGAGCGCCTTAAGGGCGGCATTAAGCGCAGATAATTTTTCGGAAGCGTCGCTGCCAGAGTCACCAAGCTTGTCAATTGCATCTGCTAACTCAAATGTGCCGGGGCCAGCGGCAGCCGATGCATCTCGTATTTCTACAAATGTATCTCGATATCTTTGCAGAAGTGCTCTAGCTTCATCACCCTTATCGCCGGTTAATTGCAGACGATTGGATAAAATGCCAAATTCTCTATCGGTTCCTACAGCCGCTTTGGCTAGATCATCACTAGTTAATTTGAGAGCTTCAAGTTGTTGCTGTGCTTTCGCCGCTTTATCGCCAGCTTCTTTCAGAGAGTTATATTCATCAGAATGCTTGTTTTCTCCCAAACCATGAGTTGCCTGGGTTGCCCCGCGATTTGCGGAGCCTGGGGTTGCCTGCCCCTCTGCCCCCTGCCGATATGCATCCACCATTTCCCCCATTAAGCCGGGGGTGTTATCTGCCGTATCCTTAAGATTTTGCCGCATTTCTTCCATATCCGACTTAACCTGATCGAATACGGTTTTGCCATTCAAACCCTTGTCGGCAGCAAAAGCTTCTCGAAGTTGTTTTACATTGTCAATGGAATCTTGAGTTGCTTTGTCTACGGCGGCCTGAGCGTCTGTTATTTGATCGGCACCCGCAGTCCATGCCATCCAAAAGGCTGCGACAACAGCAATGACGCCAAGCATTATCATTCTTACGGCAGAAAAGGCAGCCCCAACAGAAACCATGCCGCTAGCTATTTTTGCGCCGACTTTTCCAAATCGCTCTGCAAAAACTGCCATAGATAACCAAATACCACTAAGTGTTCCACCGATTGCGCTTAGCGTAGCCATAGCGCCACCGAGTGCAACAACCATTGCAGTAACCGGGGCCATAACCGTACGCAAAACGGTTATTGCCGCCGCAACCCCCAAAATACCACCTATAAGTGGTGCGAATGCCGATAATTTTTCAATTGTATATTGAAGCATAGGAAGCAAAAGCTTAAGTGCCCCAATAAAAGAATTAACGAAAACGTCGCTAATTTCTTGTATTGCGTCGAGAAATGATGCAATCGTGTCTTTGAATTGCCACAATTCTTTTAACGTATCGACAAGTTGACTAATCTTGTCAGTGCCAATTCCTTTAACGGCATCGGCAATATCCTTGAGAACGCCTTCTGCTTTGGAATGTTCAATTATCTTATTGAACTTTTCCATTGACTTAGCGAAGGTATCTAACGGATTTTCCCCAGCTTGTTTTGTGGAGAATAGAGTTAGAATACTCCACAACGCTTTAACAAGACTCTTGCTGCCATTGACTAGATCGATCATGCCCTGTTTGGCATCATCCATCCATTTGCGCAAATTGCCGTTTGCGCGATTTACAGAGGTCCAGTTCGCAAATTTCTGAGTAAGGCTTTCGGCACCAGCAGACATGTCGCGGATGAACTGCATACCGACAACGCCGATATCCTTAAATCCATTCAATGCTGGAATTAATGCATTTCCAAGGTTTTTAACCGTACCCTGGACAGCAAACATTCCCATATTAAAGTCGGCAACAGTGCTGCGCTGTTTAAGAAATCCAACTAGATTGTCTTTAACACCACGATAAGCGTATGCTAAGCCAACAGCGGCTTTAGTAGCTGGGCCTTTGAATGTAGCAACAAGACTGTCTATATCCTTATCAAGCCCTTGCGTAAAGACTTCGGCCATTGCTGTGCCGACTTCTTTCAAAGAATTTTTTGCTGAGTAAAGAGATTTCGCTAATGGCTGAAATTTTTCAGGAACTTTAGCAAGCGCCTCTGCAAATTCTTCTGGAGTTTTTGCCGATAATGTATCTTTAAGGGCATCTCCCAAGATTTTAAACATTCCTTTAAGCGGGAGAACTGCAAAACCAATTGTAGCGAATGCGCCTGGTAAAACCAGTAGCCCGCCAGCGAGGGTTTTTGCTGCACTAAATAATCCAGTAAATAAGCTAGATACGAAAGTGAGGGATTTTCCTACGGCCTGAACTGCTGCTGGGAATGCGTACAAACCGGCAACAATAGCCTTCGGAACTTTGCCAAGCCCCTTAACCATGCCGATAAGTTTGCCAACGCTATTTTTAAATACGGCTACGCCAATAAGCCCTCTAGCCAGAGGACTAGTAATTAGCGACAAAATTTTGGTAGTGTCGATTGCAGCTTTACCAAGCTTTTCCACACCAATAGTCGTACGCAGAATAGACGTGGCAAATTTAGCAAATTTGCTTGTGCCGTTATTTGCCGTCATTGCAAGCTTGCCAAAGGCATTAAAGAATTTCTCGTCAATAAATTTCCAGGCCGAGAATTTATTTAATGTTTTAAACAAACCACCAGAAATACGTTGAAAAGTTGCTATCGCTAGAGAGGCGGCACCAATCTTTCCTGCAAAATTAACAAATTTCTTTTGCCCATCAGACATCTTGCCCATCGCTTCATTGACGCCAAAGAAGCGATCACGCATTCCACGCAAAGCGACATTAAGTAAAAGAGTTTTACCAAGAAATTTGCCGATACTTTTTCCTGCGAATTTATCATCGATAATGTCAGAGCCAATATCACGGAACGCCTTAAAAGTTTCTTTGGCATTGGCAATTGGACCAATTAATTCTTCAAATGCGCTTTTAGCTTTAATGGCCGTCTGAATAACTTTGCCAATGTCTACATCGAAATCCATAAGGCTTTTGCTGGATTTCTTAGATGATTTTCCTACTTTATCGAAACCACTATCCAACTTGCCCAGACCGGCGTCGGCAACCGCGCTAGCAGCAGCCACCTTCGCCAAATCGCGCTCTAAAGAACCTAATTGCTTTTCCAGTCCCTTGAGCGACCGCTCTACATTTTTTGCGGTGGCAGCGAGGGACGCGAGAGCGTTAGCTGCGTCATCAGCACCGCGCTTGTCGGTGTCGATGACAATTTTGCCATGCGCTTTTCCCAAATCGTAATTAGGAATGTCGCACCCCTCTCGCTACTTCGTTTTCAGTTTGAAAAACCCGTCGCCGAGGGTTTGCTCTACGTTTTGTGATTTATCCTGATTTATCTTGCTGGTTCTCGTCGCAGCAGGCTCCTTGAAACGCCGCAAATCCTCTTTCAAATAGACGCCGAGAATCCTCAACCTTTCGGAAGCTAGAAACTTTTCTGCATTGCCGCTCTTTTTGCCAGAATAACGCTTTCGGATGACGTTTTCTGCGGCATTCATTTCGGATTCCACCATCGTCCCAAAGGACCAAACTCCACGATTGAGGTAGAACGATTTTACCGTTCTTGGTGGAAATCCCCATAATTCACTAGGCGGGCAGTTGTACGACTTGCTCAGCCGGTACATCTCCCACACCATCCTCCGATTCTTTGCGAAACGTGGACAACCCCTCCGTATCAAGAATTTCAGAGAAAAGTGCTACCCGGTCATTGAATGGGATGCTATCGACATAAATCACGCCAGCCTTTTTCAGGGCTGCATGATCTGGGGTGGGTTGAATTGACGGAGCAATCACGCCCGCCACGACGATGGCCCCAATTGCGTCATCCATCTGCCCGAAATTGCTCAGCACAGATTTCTTGATTTCATCTTCCCGAGCTTCATTCGGCTTTTCAGCGTCGTCTTCACTCATGGATTTGGAAAAGAAATCAAGCTTATCGACCATTCCCATGCGAAGAATGTCATCCATACCCAAACGGCGAATCAGGCAGATTTGCCCAGAGGGGGTAGTGAATTCAAACGGCTCGTTCGACGTATCCGGCCTGCCCCATGTCGTGGGTGCATACCGATCTGCGTCGGCAACAGTAAATCCGTTGTTGGTATTGTGATTTCCCATTTTGCGCTCCTAAGCTACGTTTTTATATTTGATGCCCAAAGCCACGTTCGCCGCTGTGCTTGGGGCAATACCGTATTCTTTTGAAAGTTCTTTGCGAGTCGAGCCAGACGAATATTTTTGCCGAATTTCTCTAACTTGATCGTCAGTCAACTTGGCCCTATGATTGCCGTATTTTGAGTAGTCATATTTTCTGTGGCAACTCTTGCAGCGAGGGTCATAATTAATAAGATCAAGTGCGTCGGTATCGTGTCGATGCGACCAATCCTGTGCGTTATCGTCGCAATCGGTACATTGATTATCCGATGCTCGACCACGCTGCCAAAACAACTTTTGGTGGATGGCCTTATACTCTGGTGTATTTCAGATAAGCTTGTTCATATGGCCTACTTTCGGCTCCTAATTATGATTTTTGGGTTTTATACGGAAAACCCGGCATACTGAAGACTATGCCGGGGTTCCGGCTTCTTTCTTACGATTCTGCGGTGGTGGTGGAAATTGCGGGGCAGTAGTCGCTCAGTAGCGAATCCACTTCCGTTGCAACGCGGAAGTAGTACAGAGTATCGGCGGTAAGGCCGGTAACCGTAGTGCTGTTGGTCGTCGGCTCACCACCGGCACCGGAGGACACTGCGCTCCAAGTGGTGCCGTCAGTGGACTTCTGTACCATATAGCCGTCAGCACCGTTAACCGCAGTCCAGCTAAGGGCCACAGTAGTCGTGGCAACGGTGCCAATCGACAGGTTCATCGGGCTAGCTAGCGGATTCGACTCTGGGGTCAGAGTGAGAACCACATTGCTTTCATGACGAATAATGTCATAAAGCAAATCGTTCTGATCGTCCAGCAGAGGCAATCCGACGCCAGAGGCGCTGGTGACGAAAAACTCACCGTCAGCAAAATCGCCCTGAATGGTGTCATTGCAACGGCAGCGATAAATCCGAACGTGAACGTCGCCACCGGAATCGGAAACGATACGCCCATCAATACGGAAGAAAGGCCGCGTGTCGGTTGCTTTCTTGCGGAGAATGATCTTGCGATTCGGAGTCAGGCCAGACTCAATTACAGAGCCACCGGACATGATCGCCCATGCCTTGACAGAAATACCACCGGCCTCAAGTGACCAGTCAACCTGGGCACCCTTACCACGAGTGGTAATCAGTCGGTCATCGCCGCGAAGCTCAGCGAATTCCTCCGACTCAGAAAACGAAAGCTTCTGCATGTTGGGCAGATCAATGCTTTCGGTATCAAGCACGGTTCCCTGAGCATCGGTGTATGGGGTCAACTTCCCATCGCGAATGCCGTAGGGCAGTGCGTCAGCAACCGGAGCGGTCATTTTCTATATCCCTTTCCTTGCCTACGGCATAGGCTGTTTGTACTTCTCTGTGTTAACCAGTTCCCCGGTCAACGTACTGTAGTAGTGAAAAACAACGTAATTCTTTTCGGTCTTGCAAAACCTAGAATTACACTTTATCTCTATTAAGTTGTTTTTCGTCATTTGCCCGAAGGTTTTCCCACCGGGGCAAGACAGAAACATTACTCATCCGAAACAGAGAAACCGTATTCGTTCTCCACCAGATATTTAACTGCCTTGGGGTTGATACCGGCTACCGGCAATTTGTAGCCAGTCTGCCAGTCGAAAGTCAGAGTCTCCTGAACAATTCCTACAGAAGCGAAATCGGCCTTGCTGATGACTCGCTGCGTTCCGATATCAGAAGCGCCCACAAGGAAAGGACCGTTCTTGCTCCGTTTAATTACGGGCTGAGCAACAAATCCATCCTTATCCAAATCAGGCTCCGTGCTCGCCCCGACAGGCTCCACCGGGTCCGAAGCGACCAGCGGGCCTGTCTCTGACTTCCCAAAGCTTGATCGTGCTGCCATCGTCCTGCCTCCGTAGTTGTTCGCCGTTACGCTGTTCATCCTACCCCATTTGAGCTAGGTTCTGTGGTACAAAACCCCGTAACCGGCATTGCGAGTGACCGTGTTCAGCCCCTCGTCGTACAGATCACCGGATACCCCCGACTTTCTGACATTCGTAATGCTATAGCCATCGGTTCCGGCTTCATTTTCTAAAGGCAAAAGAAGTGCATCAATCGCCTCAATTATCTCGTCAAGAGCGTTGAAATCCGTGCTGATTTCTTTAGGGGAATGCACCCATATCGTCAATAACCTTGACCCTCTACCTAGCCGTGGAGCCAGGCCAGATAACGTCACTTCTTCCCACCGGACGATGACAAACGGGCCATCGTTTTTTGGCCTCTCCATCACGTCATTCTGATTAAATACAGAAGTCTCGTCAATGCCCAGTGCTGCCAAAGCCTCGTCTGTAGTCAGAAGCGTTTCAACCAATGCTCTGCTCATAATTTCCCTAATATATCTTTCAAGTCCCGCATCAAGTGCTCACCGATAATTCGCATCGACGGAATCAAAATTTGCCATTCACCGGAATGCGCTATCTCAAGCCAGATTCCGTAGTAAACGGAGTAGCTGAGCAGAATTTCATTGCCTGCCGGGAGGGCCATTAGCCCGCCACGGGCGGCTCCGGTTCTGTCGGTCCAGGGTGCATTCGTACGCATATACGCCTGACCCCAAGCCGCATTTCTATCTATTGTCATAGAAACGGCGCGGTCAATTCTTGAATCAATATTTCGGAGTCGCTTTTCCAGCGGTCCACCGTCGAAGTCGAGCCGCACCCTTGCCATTAGGGCTGCCTTTGCGGAGTGTTTCCGTAAGTAATTAATCCGAATTTACGCTCGTAGTTATTGAACGGGTATTCGGAGTGAACGATGTATTTTTGCTGCCCAACCGTCCAAGTGTCGCCAATTTCGCATTCGCAGTCATAAGTGCCGACGAGGACCACATCAAATTTGTGATAAGTACCGTCATCACCACTTGTATTGTAACCATCCTGACCCGTATAGATTACCTTGTAGTCAGTTTCGGCCCTTGGGGTGCCTGCTGACTTGGTAACTCCCTTCCCGGCAGTCTTTACGGAAATGGTTGGGATTAGGGTGATGGCAGTCGGATCGTCCCGAATGAAGGCTTCGGTTAGCCTACGCTGAATGGAAATAGTGTCTGGCACGCTACACCCGCTTTAGCGTATGAAATGCAGCCCTTGAGCGAGTTTCGGGTACGGGATTATCCTCAAGTTTTGACTTGTCCAGCCAAATTTGGTGCATTGCCTGAGCCTGATTAAATAATTGACTTAGCGAGCGCGACGAGCCAGCTTCGGAAATATCAACGAGATTAGCATATTTGCCAACTCTAGCCGCCCAAAATGCGAGCGTAGTTTTTGTGATCGAAAGGCCAGCGTCCAACAAAGTACCGATATAGGCGTCATCCCACCCATCAGCATCCGCGTCATCGGGAATGTTGATTTTGACGGCGGCGAGATTTTCTTCTGTCGCCATCTATTACGCCCCGTTTTCAGCATCTCGCTTATCTTGCAAAGCATTTGCCAAACGATCAATTAGCTCGTCTTTGTTGCCATCGGTCTTTTCACCGATTTTCTTGAGTTCTGCCTTCAACTCAGCAACGGTGTAGTCAAGAACCTTTGCGAGGATATCGTCATCAATATCATCGCCCTCGTCTTCCGGCGCAGTGTTGTCGTAGCCAAATTCCGGCAGGATCGGCAAGCCACGATCATCTGTAGGAATTCGTTCGATCTGACGGCCACCCGCATCTTCGGTTTTCTCAGCCTGAGCGAGATAGTCGTAACCGACCTTATTTGGCATATAGCCAGCTTCTTCATGCGGCGCAGGAGATTCGCCGGGAGGGAAACGGCGCTCATTCTCGACAACTTCGTCGCCCCGAGAGCGTTTCCGCAGAAATGCCTTGTCTTCGTCAGACATTGGCTGATCTGGACTGATGTACCGTCCCATAGCTTTCTCCTAGCTTTGCCGAAAGTAGTTAGATAGCCGGTGAGCGAGTTCGCTACAGTTACCGTGCTGGCGGGGGAGTCGCGAATCTTCCGCTCACCGGCTATCTAAGATTTAACTAGGGAGACAGGAAACCCGATCCCTTTTTGTATGCCGTAGGAATGTCGTAATCTCCCGAGGCTTTGATCTGGACGACCACACCACCGGCACGCTGGCGAATACCAGTGCCGAACGAACGGGCGTAGTAGCCTTCCACCAGCGGATAACGCTGCTGGTTGCCTGGGAGTAGACGCAGACCACGGTATGCAGGATTCACATGCTCGCGGAAACCGACGAGGTTCTGCAAATTCGCAGCGCCACCAGTTCCGAACATGAAGAAGTATCCCGCAGGAATGTAGCTTTCCTCAATGATGAGGATATCGGCATAGCTACCGACAACTCGCAAACCCTTGAAGGTGTCAGGCGGCAAGCTGCCCAGCAAACCCTCAGCATTCGGCAGAATCATCGTCGGCTGATTTGCTGCCGGAATGAAGTCGTAATTGGCGACTACCGAGTTGGCCGAAACCGAACCGGCACGCCAGCTACGCATCTGCTTGACCTGGGTCTTATTCGCTAGCATAACGAACACGGTGCCGTTTTCCAGACCGAATCCATGCTCAGCGATATGCGAGTAAGCATCTTCCACGTCAGACGAATCAATTGCGGTATTACCGCTCACGACGTAGTGGTCATGGTCACCATCGAATGCGGCTCCCTTGTACGACGGGGGAATCGTGCCATCCCCGTTGTAAAGAGGGTATACATTGAAGTTCTGGTTACGAATATCGGTAACCCGGTTACGGTTATCGAAAATCGACTCCATGATCTTGCGGAAAACGAGGCGACGATCAGCACGCAGGATTTCCTGGTGAATTGCGTCAACCTGGCGTGCATCCGCATCGCGGAGGAACATCCATGTGTAGCGAGTCGCGGTATCGTAGTTCTTGAAATCGTAACCAAGCTGGAAGTAATCCAGTTCGATCCGATTACCACGCGGCTCACCGAATTCGGTAGCTTCCTCAAACTGTGCTTCGCCCACCTGGGGAACGGTTTCAATGGGATTGACAACGGGGAAGGTAAACAGGGCAGAAAGCCTGTCCATCGCCTCGTTATACATCGTCATTGATTCCTGATAAATACCCCATAGGGCATTCAGGTCAATACCGTCATTCGTTACGGTAACAAGGTCACCGGCTGTGTGGTAGCCGCCTTGCTGTTCCGAACCGAAGATCGGGTAGACGGGAATGCCGTCGATAACCGGCAGTCCAGCAAATTCCTGATATGCCAGCTTCATGGCATTCCTTCCGTATTTCTCTGTGAATTAGGAGGTTGAAGGGTTGCTATTACGGAGCGTTCACGGTCCAAGCACCATCGCCCCGCAGGTACGTTGTTGCATCAGCAGTTCCGGTGGTGAGAATCTGACCAATGCTGATTTTATCAGCGCCATTCGGATTCCTCATAATCAAGCGACCGTCGCTCGTAGCAAAACCGACGAGAACACCGGCAGTTGCTACGTCATCGACAGTGCCATCGGAATGGCCGTAATACTTAGTTCCGGCAACAACTGCCGTCCCATCGGTTTCAACGAATGGGAACACTTCCCCAGCTGTATGCACGTCGATGGTGTCGCCAGCCTTTTCGCCCTTTTTGGTACGAATAACAATACCGACGATTCCCGAAGTGCCCGGTCCTTTAACTACCAAACCAGAGCTATTCAGGCCGACAGCCCAAACCTTATTGATATCGGCATCGGTCCAGTCAGCGTTCAAAGCAGCGCGGAAGCTGCCGACCTTGGAATCAGTCTTGTCGATGCGAGGCTTGAGGGCCATTGAAACACTCCTAGTTTGAAGTCGCTGGAATAGAGTTTAGCATTTGTCGCGGGAAATCAGGTTCGCAAAACGGAGAAACGTGTCTCCAATGCCTTGCGGCGGGTTGCCTTGGCAGAAGCGTCGGCAGAGCTACCAGGCTTACCCCCAGAGGCTTGCCCCGGTGTAAATCCACCAGCGCCATTTCCATTGTTATTCCCAGAATTATCTTCGCTTGGCTTAAGCATATACGGCTTGCGCTTTGCCAAATCTTTCAGGGCCTCTTCAATTCCCTCAATGGAACCCTTTGCCGGATCAATCTTGATATTCCCGCGATCAATCATCACGGCCACATCTGCCGGGTCATTCCACTGGTACTTAGAATTCTCAAGAATAGCAATCTTGAGAATATTACGCTCATTCACCAGGGAAAGCGTCTGGTTTTCCTCCGTAAGACGAGCCACGTCCTTACTGAGGTTTTCTTCTTTACTCGCAGTAGCACGGCGAGCTTCTTCTTCTGCCGCTTCGCGCTCTGTCTTTTCTTGTTCGTATGCGGAAAGATTCGCCTTGGCCTCTGCATTCTCTCGCAGAATCTTGGCGATCTGTTCCGGCGTTAGTTGAGGGTTATTATTTTCCTCAACCGTCTTCTCAGGCGGTGCCCCTGCTTTTCCAGCATCCGTTTCGACAGCGGCACTTTCACCTTCTTCGCCTTCGCTACCGAAAGGCGGGCGAGAAATCAACGCTGTTTGTGCCCACGCGGGCAGTAGGTCGAATTGCATGTCACTCCTATGTCCAGAAACAAGGCCGATAGTCACCATCATAGCGCATTACGCGGAGGCAAAGTCGCTATACATGCCGATTTTCACATTGTTGACGAAGCTATCCCAATCGGTTAGGTGTGGCGTGCAGAAACAACGGCATTGAGGGTGCGGTTTCTCCGGTGTCTGCCCCACGGGAAATAGCTTCTGTCGAGCATATACTTCGCATAAGTCACCATCATCCGGTTCATGCACCCTACTCAAATTCCATTGCAAATAATCAATCCACGGTCGATTTTCAGCTTGAGCTATTGTGGTGGCGTGAAATGCGTTATTGAGTTCAGTGCGTCCAAGTCGAATTGCGGCATAAGATACCCCGCCAGGTGCGTTGGGGAGAATATGCTCTCGCACTCGTTTCGCAATATCTTTCGCGGAATCGCCCTTAACGATGGCCGAATTGACAATGCGTTCAACGTACCCGTTTGAAAGACTTCTGGATCTATATACCCGCTGGCTGAGAGGTATTGTTGATCGTAAATATCGTGACATGACATGAGCAACCCCCAGTGCGGCTGACTGACGTTGGCTAGCTAACCAATCGTCCTGCTCTTTGTCCGTTTTGAAAATTAAATTCAGCGCCCGAGATTCTGTTTCCGAAAGTGCGTCTACGGCGGCTTCTGCTGCGTCTTTTTGGCCGTCCCGAATTACCGGGCCTATCCCTTTGAACAACCCGTAGTTGACTTCCCGCACAATTTTCATTGTGGAAACTAATTGGCCTGCCCGAGTTTTAGAGCCGATACCGGGTTTGTCTTGCAGTCCCAATAAGGCTGAGTAGGCGTCTTGCGCTGCGTCGAAAAGAATTCCCTTGATTACCGATATCGTTTTGTCCTCAACCAACAGATATCGACCCAACCACTGTTCTCTGAGGGTATTGTATCTGGGTTGTTTGGCGAACGGACTGGTCATTGAACGGGAATTCCTGACCACATACCGTGGTTTGCGGGCTGATTTTTGTACTGATATTCGTAAACTTCGTCTGGCGTGGCAATAAGGTATCTCCAACCTAATTGCTCATTGGGCCACCCTTTTATGTCATTCATGCTGGGGTGTGGTGACCCATCTGGGTGCGTGTGAAAAACGCCGATGATTTTGTCTTCCCCTACATAAATCTGTTCGATGGCCCGCTTGTAATCAATCGCATCCATAATGAAATTCGCGTCTGGTTCGGGGTGCGAATTTTTAACGTACACGATATCGTAGCGATTAGTGATGAAACCGCACACTTCGCTAGATGATTTTCGGGCTGCCAACTTTAGCGAATTGACTGTAGATACGGGCAATGCGTCCGGTACGTCTGCCAGCATCACATGGGGCTTATTTGAAACGTCGAAATCTGCTCTGATTTCGGTGCTCATGTATTTTTCTTCTTTCTGCCCTTTCGGGCTGCGGCCTGCCTACGCCGTGTAGGCCGAGGCTTTGATACACGCTTGCCCTGTATCTTTGCCATGTCTTTATTGTACTTCTTGATGCCAGCTTTCGACTCAGCTTTAGTTCGCTTATGCGTACCGCGCCTTACGATGAGGGTTGGGCCAGCTTTCCTGCTTGTACCGAGCCTTGCCTGAATTCCCTCGCGGCTGCCCGTTCCCGGCGTTGCGTATCGGAGAGCCGGGTTATCCACTTTGACATTTTTTCTAATGTGTGTGCCGATAAGATCACGCCGCGATCCCTCCGGTGCTATTTTCCGATATGCTTTGGAAAGAAGCGAATCAACAACGCCTCTTTTTCGTACCGACTCAAGTCTAGCGTAATTCCCGAATACAAGTCGCTTATTGGTGCCGGGGAGAAATGACCCTGTGTTGAAGCCAACCGTACCCGACTTTTTAGAAACGCGAAGATAGGGGATGAAGTTCTTTTTCAGTCCACTAATCCCAGCGCCCCGTTCTTGGCGAGAAGCGGCGCTACTGAGAATTTTTATCCGCTTCGGACGACGACGTGCCGCGTGTCCTTTTTTATTTGCTTTAGAACGAGCAGCACGACGCGCCTTACTAACCCCGGTAGAAATCCATTTCCCATCGGGGCCACGCGGCTGCCTTGGATTAAATGCCATTTAATTCCTAAATTCTTTTGCGCTTTTTACGATCTGCCTTGCCTCTGCGACGATCATACTTGGCTTTGCTGGGGATATAACCGTCTAATCCCCGTTTCCTGCGTGCCCTATCTTCTGCTCTGTGACGGGCCAATGCCTTAGCGTCACGACGATCACGGGCAACTTTATTTGCTGCGGAAAACTTTTTTCTAGCCGAACTGGCTTTTGAGGACTTAGATTTTGGAGGGCCGCTTTTGCGAACTTTACGCCTGCTCTTTTTAGCAGCACTCCTCATCCCCATTGTAGTTAAAGCTGTTTTGCCAACAGCATCAAGACTCTGTGAACGAGGCGGTCCCGTACCAGGCTTCCGTTTTTTGGGACTAACTGTCGCTTTGGGTTTTGGCGCTCTCTTGGGTCTTGAGGCAATACGCTTTCGGGCGTCACTTTTCAGCTTATTGACCTTGTGAGTCCTGTATTGCCCTACGCCCTTATTCGCTCCGTATGCAACAGCGCCCACCGCTACTGCACCGGCAGCACCAATTGCTACCTTTTGGCCGGTGGAGAGCTTTTTGCCTTTGCCCTTCCCCCTGCGTTTACGAGCGGAAATCAGGGACGCCTTTTTAAGGGCAGCTCGTCGTGCCGGTGTCAAGCGATACGGCTTAGCCATTACCCTCTCACTCTCTTGCGTTGCCCAGCATGTGAGAACACCAAGGTGCTGGTGTGAGAACGCGTACGCAAAATGCGAACATTATTTACGAGATTGCGTGTCTGGCCGTAAATCATATAGCCCGCTACGGCGGTTCCGGCAATAGCCCAAATCTTGCCGCCGGTGGTCTTTTTGTTAGAACGCTTTTTAATTTGCTGACGAACCACTCCGCGTGTTTTGCGTTTAAGCGCACTTGCCCTTTGCGCTTTCCGCAGGGCGGCGCGACGTGCTGGTGTCATTACATATCGTTTAGCCATTACCAACGCTGCCTTACTACTTTGCCCTTCGATGTGACGCGAACCTGCTTGCCAGATTTGTAATCAAATCCCTTAACCTTTTTACCATGCGCTTTGGCAAATCTATGTCGTGCCCTTGCATTAACATCTTTGCGATATTGGTGAAAAAGAACAGTTTGCTCTTCTTTTGAAAATTGCTTAGCGATTTTTTTATCGAAGTAATTTTTGCTACCGGGCTTAAGGCTTTTACCTTTATATGTTTTAGCTATTTGTCTAGCTTCAAGCCGACCACGTACAGAATTGGTTGATCTATGGGCATGATCATGACGCTCTTTCATTTTCACGTCATGCTTTTCTTTTGCCGTTAGCTTGCCGCCTTTTTTCTTTTCGGCAATTTTTACGAATTTGCGCTCTGCCGCTGGGGCTACAATCAATCGCTCGCGATTTTTGTAAACGTAGTTACCGCCCACAATCAACCCGGCAGCAACGGTTCCGACCACGGCAGCTTTGGCTATATTTTTATTACGCGTGCTTTTTGAAGCGGCGCTACCGCTTTTACGAACTACGGATTTGGCCCTGCCGGTGCCTTTTCGGGCACGCGCAGAGGCCATTTGAGCACGGCGCAAGGCCGCTCTCCTGGCTGGCGTAAATCGGTAGGGCTTAGCCATGACCTACTTCTTCTTGCGAAGTGCCCGTGCGTTGCTCTGGTACTTCTTTTTCCTACGAGCAGCGGTCTGAGACTTTGCTACGGCTTTACCGTAGTTATTCCACTTACCGGCTTCGCGCCTTGCCTTCGATGCACCGGCAGCACCACGACGCTTTGCGCTACTAATTGTCTTCTTCGCGCTTTTCTTCGCGCTATTGAGCTTTTTCTTGGCAATGGCAGTTTGGGACTTCTTTACGGCGCTACCGTAATTCTTCCACTTTTTGCCTTCGCGCCTGGCCTGCCTGCTCCTGGCCTTTATGACCTTTTTCGCGCCCTTGATTTTCGCCTTGCCTGTTTTTGTTTGAGAAGCGCCGTATGCGGCTGCACCCACGGCAACTGCCGCTGCGCCAGCGATAGCGATTTTCTTACCGTTTGACAGTTTCTTGCCCTTACCCTTGCCCTTGCGCTTTCGCGCAGACATAAGCTGAGCACGCTTAAGAGCAGCCCGACGAGCCGGGGTAAGAACGTATCGACCTGCCATTATTCTGACCTTCCCTCAAGGATATCGTGTACGATATAGATTTTAGCCATTTCGATCATCTTCAGTTTTTCACCGGGCGAAATGGTTTCGCAGGTTCCCCCACATTCACTCAGTAAAATTAATTCCCCTTGTTCGGGGTGCATAACCTGAGTGATCGTGATTTCAGCCATGACAACAGATTCATCAACGATCTGCTGCACTTCGCTTTCATTTGCCACAAATCAGCCTTTCAACTTGTAGCTAGAAATCGTCGGCTTCTTTATGTAAATCTTGGCCCCTTTGCCGGTCAACGCAGAACCACGACGAGTCGCAGTGCGAACCGTCAGCCTCTTGAAGTAGCGCCGACCAAACCGGGCCATACCGGGTATTCTACGCTATACCCGCTGAAAATTGACCATCTGCGGCAGGATTTGCGTTCGGGTCTGCATTCGGGTCTTCCCCACCGGCATCACCTGCATACGGATCGCCAAAGGCAGCCTGAGCCTTCGCATTTTGTTCTTCCGTAATCATTTGAGCGGCTGTTTCAGGGTCACTATCTGGGAATTCATAACCCAATGTCATCAAGCCAGATACCACCATTGACAGGGTAATTGCCCCAGAGGTATAGAGAAGTATAAGTTCCTGAATTTTTGCATCCCGATTGATCGGCATGGGATCGTCAACAATAGTTTGAACCATAGAACCATTGGACTGAATCTGCTCGTACGCTGGCAGCCACATTTCTACCAAATCATGGAACATCTGATCGGTAGTCAAAATCCATTCAAGTTCTTTTTCAGCGTTCTTGGCGATAATCGGTCCCATTTGCATTAGCAATGCAATTCCCGACTCTGCCACGGCCACGTCCACGGCTCCCACGGCTATCTCTGGGGTGCCCGATCCTTGCTGTAGCGCATCATCAAGGAACTTCATGTGGTCCTGGTAGGGAGACACGTCAGAAACGCCGGTCACCCGATCAAATACCTGGTCAATGCCCACTTCGATGACCTGACCAGGGCCGACGTTCCAGTCACCAATTGAACCGTCGGCGTTTTGGGGTGGCGCGGCGTTGGTTTTGTACATCCCCAAGCCCTGCATAATCATCGTCAAATCTTCATCTGTAATTGACTGATTGATCGCAAAAACGAGGGTTTCCATCCCCGCCAGTTCGGACATGCCGAAGCTTGAGTTGGGCACCTGGTTGTTTTTGATATGGTAAACCGGCAGTTGAGTGATCTGCGGCGGCAACATGAACGCCGGAATATCTTGCTCTGGGTTGGGCACTCGCTTCAGTTCGTCTTGATCCTGAAGTCGATCATCCCACTTGCCAATCTCCCAACAAGTTCGCTCAGAACTAATGCCCTTGGCGCTACCGTCTTCGTTTAGTTCTTTGCGGTAAGTCTGCCGACGCGCAACTTTTGCTTCTTTGTCATCTGGTTTTGTTGGGTCTTGAACCAAGTCAACAATATGGCATCCAATAACACGGGTGTTATCGTTAGGATCGTCAATAGGGAAATACTGGCGCGGATCAAGTTCATGGAGACTAAGCCTACTTCCCTGTGCTTTTTTCGGATCGGCAGTGATATACCACATGGCATCGCCGCGAATTAATGAATACCGCTTTTGGTTGACGAACTTGGACTTGATTTTTTCGCGCTTAAAGAACTGAGCGAAATATGAGTCAACGTCATTTGCACCCTGAACCGTGTCAGCGTTAACCGGGTTATTATTCTCAGCTTTCGGGTCAACTTCGTCACCCTGGCTCTTGGTATAATAGTCGAAATTCACCATCAGGTAGCGGCATGTCGCCTCAATGATTTTCTTAGAGCTTGGCATGTAAATTGGGAGCGCATTCTCCCCACGCAATTCAAGCTTGAGCGATTCCTGCCGATTGTGGTACATGCCGTCGTAAAGGTCGTAAGCAGCAACCCGGCGCTTATCAATTAATCCTACGATATTGTTGTCGTCAGCATCCGGTACAAATTGACGAGAAGTCGAATACTGGATTTCTTCAACGGCCATTGCTGTATCCTACCTGTTCGGATTGGGGATGCCCGAAAGATTCGCCGTACGGGCTGTCTTCGATCTGGTCGTACTTGCCATGCCGGTTGGCATTGATGCACCGGAACCTGCGCCTCTAGTCCCGATATTCCGTATGAATTTAGCCCTGCTGACGCGAGTGCCGCCTTGAAACCTGTTGGAGGGATCGCCGTACAAGCCCGCCAGGAAGCGGCCTAATGCTTCTGGTCCGTGATCGTCTTTTTTCATTGGCAATTCAAAGCGTTTCGTAGAAATCTCGCCTTTGGACTGGTCCTCTGTATCTGGGTATCGGTACTCAGACATATCGTGAATAGTCCTTGGGCATTTCACATCGAACATCAACTGCGGTCGAATGTCGTCGTACCTGCCGTGGGTTGATTCGTCTAGGGGGTCATAGGCAAGTTCGTCATGAACGTAGTTCTTGAGGGCAAGCCGTATAAGGTCGAGCCGGGATTTAAGCTCGCCGCCTGTATGAGGACGCGCCGATGCTGGCAAGCCCGCTTGCCTGAACTTTCTTTCGAGAATTCTAGTGTCACCTGGGGAAGCGGGGTCAGGGTAAAATGCAACCAAATTGCTGGGGCAGAGTCCACGTCGGATAATCTCATCCGCAAACTCATCTGCGGTCTGATTCTCTTGATAATGTTCATGTAGGACATTTATCGCTCCAAACGGGCTGATCTGAATTAGTAGCCAAACATTAGGGTTTGTCCACCCGTAGTCTACTGCGGCTACGGTCTGCCAATTGGGATTAAACTCAAGTCGCTTGACGTGTGTTTCTTCATCGAAGTCCTTGAACACCTTGCCGACGAAATCGGTAAATTCTGCCCCGTATTCCTGATTAAACATAGGAATTGTCAGTTCGTCCAGCACTGACAGAACTTCTTTATCTATAGTGAAGTTGTTTTCGCGTGCTATCTGGAATGACGAGTATCCGTACATTTCTTCCATCATGCGAACGAGCTGTTTTACGTGTTTATCTTCAGTGGGAGTCTTGTAGACGAAGTTGTTACGCCAAGCAGGCATTCTAAAAGCCTCCCAGTCTTTGTGCTCCTCATCTCTGGCGTAATTAAACAGATCATAGAACCAGTTTTTGCCTTCGGGGGTACTTGTATGTAATGACCATCCATCGAAGTCGCCTAGCGTCGGTCGAATCATCTGCTGCCACACGATGGGCTTGATTTTCGCGGCCTCCGCTAGAATCGCACCACTAAGTGCTTCACCAACGAGGCTTTCGGGATGTTGAGCAGATTTAGCCTGAAATACAAACGCGCCATTCCACAGCGATATCTTCATTAGCCCAGAATCAGTGCTGTTGTACGACCCCGGCGTGTCCATTGGTATCTGTAGCTTTTTGCACAGATTCCAGAAAACGCGAAATTCTTTTTCGGCAGTCGCATACTGCGGCCCCACTACCCAATATTCGCGCCGAATGCCTTTCGCCTTGAGGTAATCGGCCTCCATTTTTGCAGAGAATGCAAAAGGTAGTAGCTCATGACCCCCAACGTATGATTTGCCGAAACGTCGGCCAGCGCACACTACACGATGCCGCGCAGTTGACTCCATAACTTGCAATTGTCCGATATGAGGATCAAATTCCACTTGCGGCTGATCCAATATCGCCCATTTGTTGAGCGTTGGCATCCCATTACCCTAGCATCACGCCGCTGGACGCAATGCGATTGTCCCGTGAGCAGCGGCAGTGGTAACAGCCGTAGTCCATTGGGCTTGGTAATCCCCCACCGTATTAACTAGGTTTGAGGCAATTACCATATTATGCGAAGTTGATCCGGTATTACTCCATAAATCAAATTCATCTGTCCATCCAACACCGGATTGCGAACCACCTGCTGCGCTAGGTCCAGCGGTAGTTGCCTTATATGGCGAAGATGTACTTGAATTGCCGTTGTGACCAAAACCGGCAATAACCATTGTTCCAGAAGTAACCGGGGTAATTAATGTAGAAGTTTTGGTTGCACCGGAACCAGGCGCAGAACCGACGGCGGTAACGTCCATTGGAGTTGAACTATCAACCCCTGCGTATTCCTGAACCCAAACCATTCCCCTTGCACCGACGTTGGGGGCGACATTAATGCTCGTAATTCCAGCCCCAACATTATGTGCTGTTAAAATATGCAAATACGTTGAGCCACCCAGTTGTGCTACGCGAGAGGTAAACGTAGCTGACCCGCCAGTCGGTGTGATCGTGCAAGTTGTTGACGTTGACCCACGGAAATAGGCAAATACAACAACCGTGTTTCCGGCGGTTGGGGTGATCGAAAGATTTACCCCTCCGGTAGATATATTGCTAGCCGCAGAGTTATGAGTGACCGGCGAACCGACTTCGGTTACCGGAACTGGGTCTGATCCTGCCGACCAAGCCTCGTCCTCTCCAACATATACTTTGCTAGCGAGCGTGTCGCCAACATAAATTTGAGCGCCGTCAACTCCCAAATGTAATGGCATTAGTCAGGCACCACCACATACACGGTATTTGCATCGGGAGAGCCAACGGCAGCATATTCGGTTTCTGTTCCCGTCCACAAAGTTAATGCAGTCGGCGTTCCATCTACAGAACCAGAAACCCCGTAGGGCGGCGGCGATCCCGTAGCTCCCGTAGCTCCCGTAGCTCCGGTGGAACCTGTCGCACCAGCAGGTCCAGTTGCCCCAATTCCACCAGTTGCGCCGGTAGGTCCAGTTGCATTATAAGGAACCCATCCTGTATTTCCAGTGCCAGACTCTTTTACATAAAAAGTAGTTCCGGCACTGCCGTTAGTTCTTGCGTAAACAGAGCCAATTGGTGCAGTTACCGCACTTTCTGGTGTCCCACTGCCCGAAGTCCAAATTGCTGCCGTGTTGTTGAGTTGCAGAGGTCCGTAAAGCTGACCGCCGCCGCGCGTCAAATAGCCTTCGGACAACAATCCGCTGGTGTAGGAGTAGCAAAATAGTGATGAAATCCTAAGCTGCAACTGCCCGCCAGGGAGATTGAGATTCGTCAGCGTGTAGCGCAGCTTTGTTATTTCAGTTGCGCCATTTCCGGTGTAATAGACCACATGCTCCTGCAAGGAACTTCCGGTCACGGAATACGCCGTATACCAATTCCCTCCCCAATACGCTTCGATAGTCACATCGCCCGCGCCCCAGGTGCCGGGGAAGATGATTCCCAGTGTTTGCGCGTATCTTTGTAGATTCCGAGTGGGAGGGAAATTCACTGTAATGACAAATACATCACCGTTCGCAAGGCTAGGCGAGGTATTCGTAGACCAGGTTGTTAGCGAAGAATCTGGCTTAAACCAGTTATCGCCACCATTCTGATAGGCGGTTACGTCAGTCCCATTCCTGGTAACGGTCGTAGTGCCGCCGCGCAGATTGTTGAACGCCAGATCGTTGAAGAAGCCGGGAAACTGCGTCCCGTTGCTAGATTCGGCAGTCAGGTTCAGGGCTACATTGTGTAGTGAATAACTTTTCGAGTTCAAGGCAGTGTTAATTAGTGCATAACGAGCATTCAGCATTGCCTTGAGGTTCGCCCAGGTAAGCTTCTTCAACCCCCACGACGCTGCCGAATCCGACAGCGGAATCTCATCGGCGTCAACAGGTGTGGACTTGGATGTGGCGGCGTGAGTTAACGAAGCAATATCGGCGGCAGTGGCCGTAGCTCCCGTAGCACCAGTTGCCCCTACAGAACCAGTAGCTCCCGTCGCTCCCGTCGCACCCGTCGCACCTGTCGCACCTGTCGCACCTGTCGCTCCGGTAGCTCCCGTGGCTCCGTTTGAGCCATCGGCACCCTTTATATTCGCAACTACATTCCAAGTACCGGAGGTTTTTAGGTACACATCTCCGTTTGTGGTGCGGAGGTAGTAGTCGTCGTCATTTCCGTCACCATTATCAGGTACGCCAGAACCGTAATCCCACGTTGCGCCTCGCGGCCCAGTATCCCCAGTGGGACCGGCAGGTCCAGTTGGGCCATTTGCTCCGGTAGCTCCAACGGAACCCGTAGCCCCGGTTGGTCCGGTATTTCCTACAGAACCCGTTGCCCCGACACTTCCAGTTGCGCCAGTTGCTCCGTTTGCGCCCGTCGATCCTGTCGCGCCTGTCGCACCTGTAGCGCCAGTCAAACCGATTGGTCCTACTGCGTTTGCAACAACAGTCCACGTTCCAGATATTCTCTGGTAAATGTCTCCGTTTGACGTTCTGAGATACATGTCATTATTTGCGCCACCAGAAGGTGCGCCAGAACCAGAAGTCCACAAATTACCATTTGCACCGTTTGTTCCTGCGGCACCTGTTGCTCCTGCTGGCCCTGTTGCGCCGTTTGTCCCGGCAGGGCCAGTAAGATTCGTAACTAAATTCCAACCCATAATTAACTCAATTCGTAGATTTGGCCGGTGAGGGTATTTAGGTAAAAATCCCCCGGTAAAGAGCCTTCGATTTCATCCGGTGGGCCTTCGCCAGAAAACCAGTGTTTTCCTCGTAGGCCAGTTGCTCCAGTATCGCCTTGCGGCCCAGTTTCGCCTTGCGGTCCAGTGTCGCCCTTCTGGCCTTGAATTCCTTGTGCGCCACGATCCCCCGGTGTAGCCCCTATTTCGATAGTGGGGTCATTTTCTGCCAAAGAAACGGTGCTGTCTTCGGAGTCAATGTCAAAGGCGATTTCGGCAGGGTCAACGTCTACCTCAAAGACAATTAGATTACTCATGTCTTTTTCTGCCCGTCCTCGCGGGTAGTAAGTCCGTTGCACAACACTTTGTCAATATCATCCGCAGGCACCATCTTAGCCCGCCAGAGCAGCTTAGGCTTAATTGCGTCCGTAATTAGGTAGTCGCCCAGAATCGTCGCTACAGAACCATCTATTTCCGCTGCGAATTCCGTAGGCTCAGTAGTGTCGATGATAATTGATACGGTAGCGCCTTCTGGGTAATCAGTAACAACGTATTGCTTTTTGTCATCGTCATCAAGAACGGGTGCGCCTTCTTCGTCAACCAATAGCGTACGATAAACGATCTTGACGTAAAGGTCTTGACCCTTGGTTAATGGGAGATTGAATACGGGCGGCGGCTTAAGGAAATTGGGAATCGTAGCCATATCGGACCCTTCACTTGCCGTTCCAGTTTTTTAATACCCGTATATTGCTATTCCCGTTTTCGTCATTCCAGGGAATATTGTCTAGTCCAAAGTAGTCCCAGCCTACACCAACTTGCAGGTAGGGTGCGGGAACTGGGGGCTGGTTGTTGTTGTCATACGGCAGCCAATTGAGTGTCTTGCTACCGAATCCATCGTCAATTACCTCGTAAGTATTCCACGGCGTGTAATCCATTCCCTGCCATAGCTCTACCCCACCGGCTCCCATTGTGGGTGGTGATGGTGTCCCACCCTGGTCACCAACATAACAGCCGTATTTTTGCCATGCGCGGCCCATTGTTAGCTCAAGCTGAGTTATCCCAGGAACAGCTTCCAAGTCAATACTTGGGTCTAACTGCAATCGTGAGCCTTCTTCAACTGCGAATTGCACGGGCACACCGGCACCATTGGAGCCGTCAGTTTTTTGCGCCGGATATCTGTATTTTACTGGCCTAACCATATTTGAGGCAGTGAACAGCGCATGAGGAATTTCTCCTGATAACATCTCGCTCATTGTCATTAGTCCAGCGTAACGAGATAAGTTTGTAGCGGTAGCTGACCCAGAATAATCCCGCCCATCACCGTTAAAATCAGCAACTCCACCCCAAGTGGCATACCACTTATCCTCTGTGGAATCGTAGAAAGCTTGCCAGAACGAGAAAACCTTTTTCGTTACGGGGTCAGATACGCACAAATGGCCGTCCCACCCTGGCGGGACTTGTGTGCCGTAGGGAATTGGCACTTGATAGCCGGTCCACGGAAGCGGCAAACTTGGTGGATACCAGTCGGGGTGTACCGTTTTCCCAATAAACTCTACGTTGTATCGCGGTGTGTCTGGAAATATCTCATGTGCGTGGACTAATCCGTTGCCAAACCGTCCCCACGATATTGTGTGATGTTGACCGGGGTCTTCCATTGTGAGATAGCTGGCTATTCCCGCTGAATTCTCGTCCAATACAGGGTTTTCAGGTATCGGACTCCACAGCCATTCGGCTTTTTGGAAGAAATTACGCGCCTGAACCGTTCCCCCATCAAATGCGCCCCAAGGCAAATGATTCCCGGCGTTCCAGCCCATCTGTCCCAATAGCGTTTGGTCTGGCAGGTTGAAGTTGTCGATGATAATTGCACCGGGATTGGTTTCTTCCGTATCCCAGAACCCACATGTCATTAGACATTCGACAGAACTGAGGTCCACACTCGCTATTTTTGATCTAAGCGCATCCCACGCAATCGCATTGGAGGACGCTTCCCAGTAAATACGTCCATCGTACTCGCGCAATCTGAACCACTTGTGTTTACTGGCTATAAATGTGGCTGTGGTATCAGAGTGAACACCGTCTACAGTTTCCCTAAGAATAATCTGACTATAGTCGCCACCGCTAATGATGAATTTAACGCCGTTGCCGTTACTGACCTTCGCACCGAATTCAAACGTGACGTTACCGGGATAGCCAGTGCCGACGTTCGTATTCTGTATCAGTTGGAATAGGAAATGCGAATTCGTCAAATCCCAGCGTTCAAACGAAATAATGTAGTTGTAGTCAGCAGTTGCAGTTTCGGTCAATCGCCCACTTTCAACAGACCATTGCTCTGTGTACCACTTCGACTCGTCTAGCGTAGCAAAGTCATCTGTGAACAGATGCGCCTTGAACGGAAGATCAGGGCCAACTTCGGAATCTGGGCTAATGACATTGAAATTGTCCAGATAAACCGGAGCGTTGGACTCAGTACCGTAGAATCCACTTCCTATCTGAATCTTGCCAGCCGACAGGTCCAGCGTAGTGCTTTGCATTCTGCGGGTTGTCCAGTATTCGCCATCTATGGACGTTTCCCAATAAATAATTGAGCCTTCGGTACGAATCCTGAACCATTTATGTCTCTCTGGGCTTAATGAAATGGCTACGGTTGAGCTAACCCCATCTATTTTCTCAACAAAATAGAGGTATCCACCAATGGCCTCTATTTGCGTGGCAACGTAGGTATTGTTGCCGTCTATCACAAAGGACAATGACGTGATATATGTGCCATTGCCAAGCGCCATATTGTCCGTTAGCTCTATGGCAATCTGAGAATCGACCAAATCGTAATCGTCTACAGAGGTAATTGAGTAATACTGATCCGTGGAAATGATCCCCAGTTTGCCACCGGAAGTGCCTACTGCACCGTCGCCCCACACAACCCATTTAGCTGCATCAAGCGCAGCTTCAAAATCATCAGTGAGAGTTTCCGCTTTAGCCATTTATTGAATCCTCGTTAGAGGATGAGATTTACGCATTTGTCACCACCACGTCCACGGCCACGCCTGTTGCTGCCGTTGTGCTTCCCGCAGAAGTACAATTAATCCGAATTAGATTGCTCACTACCTGTACCTGATTTAATGTCACGCTTGCCTCTGTTACTGAACCAGAGGTAATCGTGAGCGTTCCGATAGTGCTCCAGGCTGCCCCGTTGAAGTGCTGAACATCTACAACAAGACTTGATCCCACGGGTGCGCTAGATACGCGCATTCTGGCGGCAATGATCGTTCTATCGTTGTATGCGCGATCTGATGCAGATACCCCAATCACCGCCACGGGGGTTGAGAATCGCACCGGCACAACTAGATTCTCTATGTTAATGATTTCGCGTACTGCGGGAGCATCCTCTGCCGTACCGATAGCCAAACCAATGTCGCTCACATCTTGCAATTGCGACATTTCATTGACGATAATGCCCTGCTCAACCAACTCTAAGTATGCGTCAAGAATAGCCTTGTAGTACGCATAACCCGACTGAGAGAATTCCCCTACGAGAATTGGCCTTGGATAAGACCTTGGGCCAGTTTGCCCAATTAGGAATTCTGCATCATTGTCCAGTATGTCCAATTGGGCCTGAACAAATGCGCCGTGAGGGATAGACCATGCGTTGTACGAATTCCATGTGACAGTATCGGCCACTACACCATAGGTGCTCCACTGATATGCCGTAATTGTGCGCGAGCCACGACCTACGAACCATACGTCAGGCATTGGCTAACTCAATTCATAAACTAGGCCGGTGACCGTGTTCAGGTAGAAATCGCCGGGAATTGATCCTGCTATCGAACCGGGGAGTCCAGCCCCAGAAAACCACTTTGAACCACGTCCAGTGCCCTCTACGAGATTGTTATACAAATCAACTATCCGTGCGTAGTAGATGTACGCACTATCTTGATAATCAACTGGCCTGTCTGGGGAAGGCCAAGCTCTAGGTCCATCTTGATTCAGAGCGAAGTCTGAGCGCATCGACGCCAAGATATTTAATTGGTCGCTCGTCAAATCGCTGTGGGGAACTGACCATCCATTGGACGCATCCCAGGATGTGGCTGCGGCTACTATTCCGTAGTCAAACCAATCTTTAGTAGAAATGGTGCGTTTGCCCATTCCCACAAACCATACGTTTGGCACATTAAATCAATTCTTGATCTTTTTGCCCGACATAGACTGTACGCCGCGAATAGCATTTCTCGTATTAGTGCGTGCAATGTAGCCGCCCTTGCGTGCAATGTAGCCGCCCTTGCGAACAGTTACGCGAGCAGCCCGAAATCTGCGACGAGACGGCACAGAACTTGACCGATATGGATTTTTTCTAGGCTTCTTCGGCTGCGGCGCTTGCATGTGCCCCTTGGCATTCCTTGTGGGTTTGCCATGACTGAAGCCCTCTGTAAATCCGTGGCGAACACCCCTTGTGTACCCTTTTCGCGCTCCCGCACGATATACCTGATGAGTACCGACTGCCGCCGTACCCACCATTACTGCCCCAGCAGCGGCCAAAGCTACCTTTTGCTTGGTGCTGAGTTTCCTACGATAACCCTGTGCGTTCGTAAATCGCCCGTGGGAATCTCGGTAGTAAAGTGCTCTACGCCCCATTTACCCATCTCCCTTAAATGGGAAAGCCAATGCCTTGGCTCGGCGTAACCTTGGCATTGGCTCCCCATTCCCTCGTCGTCAGCGGTAACCCCGGACCAGGCTTTCGCGAGCCAAGGGAAGTCTTGGACGAAACTACTTGAACTTGGTATTTGATTGCGCTGGATTGAACCCATTGCCGCGCTTGACACGCTGCGAGATTCGTCCAGAAACCTGCGGTGCGTTGACTTTGCGACCAGCACTGAATTGCGGAGCTTGACGCAGAGAGGTTTGTGCGGCGTTCCGGCCTTCCTCCCTCAGGTCGTCGGTGAAAACGTCGTAGGGGATCGGACGGGTCTTGCCCTTGCCCAAGTAGGTCTTGCTCATCCGCGCTTTGCCGATTGGCATGATGACTGCCTCTCCTAGAGTTGCTTGTTTGCGATCTTACCGTGACTGCGGGGCAATTTGGTCATCTGGCGCAATTAGCTTCATTCGGCATGTCCCAGTACCAGCAAGAGCTTTTTCATCCTTGAACACAACGCTAAATCCCAAATTCTCTAGCGAAGTCGCCCCTTGCGCTCTCGCCGCGAAGCGTCTATTGCGAGCCTTTTTAATGCGAGCCTTTGCTTCCTCAATCTCCTTCTTTTTGTCAACAACTGCCACCATTGCGGCATACGTATTGTCGCCATCTTTGTCCTCGCTTTCCGTTTCCACCACAACAGCCGTGTCTGTAACATCCACCATATGAATGTCAAGGTTTTCCTCTACTGCCTCGTCGTCGGCATCCTCGTCGTATTGTTCATCATCTACGGCGACTTCGCCCTCTATCACATTTCCGGGCTTATCGGTAAGTGATGGCAACTCCCCATTTCGGTAGTCATCTCTAGACCCGCCAGTGACGGCGGCCATCATCGACTCAAACGGCTTTTCTGACGTATGCGTAATCAGCACATCCGGTGTCTTACCCAGGATTCGCTCAATATTCCACTGTGCGGCCTGAATACGATCCCTCGGCTCATTTAGCTCAGACATAGCCATTTCACGCATGACCTTAATCATGTCGTAAGCCTGCTCTTGCATCATTCGCTCAGCCCTAGCGAAAAACTCACGCTTCATCTGATCGAAGATTTTCTTATCCGCAATAGGACTTCTAGTGAATGTCCCATCGTCATTGCGGATCATGCCCTTGGCAATTTCCTCATCATCCAACTCAGAGACAGGAATAATGCCAACCGTAACCTTTTGCAGACGAGATAGCGTACTAATGTCGTCTGGCAAAATATTACGATGCATAGTGAATACCTTGTCAGCAGGATGTAGAGCGCCACCATGATTCGTACAAAAACCAGTACGATTCATAGCTAGCTTCTGGCACGCATACCCAGCATTGCGTATCCCGCCACAGCGAACCAGATCATTCTTGCCAGTTGAGTACAACAACTCAGCGTTGTAGTCAGCCAATTCCGTAGGCAAATACGTTCCTCGCATAGCCCTTGGAATATGGTAATCAACTGCCTTATGTGAGTTGCGGCAGTGCGCTGTAGTTTTCAAATCCTCACGGGGATCAACGTACGTCGGCACTTCCATACCTAATGACGGCACATAACGCATCGGGCCATCAGGTTCACCCATGAAAACCTGTCCTGGCTCTGCCGCTCTAACAAATTTCGTAGCGATTGTCTTCACTATCCCTCCCGTGTCACGCCAGTTTTAATATTTGGCACTGGGAACTTCGCCGGTGGTGTCATTGCCTTTTCCTGAACAATAGCGGGCTGCCCACCATATCTATCAGGATTGCCCTCAACAAACAACAACTCTCGGCCTTGCTCTCCACTCGGATCAACGCTGTCACTTCGTCGCACTCCGACTTCTTCATAGAAATCGTAGTCGATATCCTTTTCCTCTGGAAACGGTAATCTTCCAGATTGGAAGTTTGAGTCAGGATGTGGTGCCAAGCCATTTCCCCAGGAAAACTCACTTTCTCCCAGTTTGGCCGTAGGATCAATAGGTAGCGTCATGGCTTCATAATAGCGCAAGCCTTCATTTCTTGCTTCAAAAATCTAATTGTGTTGTGCGGCGAGTCATTTTCTCCCGTTTCACCCATTTTCATCCCTCTCCACCCCATCTTGGCTACTTCTCCCTCTCCCCTTCGCTCCCGCAAGCCCCTGACCTGCACATAACCACTTAGTAGTAACTTTTTTCACAACTGGTAACTCCCATTTCCCCAGGTCAGAAGCCTACAGTAACTACTTACTACTTGTTACTACATTATTTAGAAACTATATATAGGTATTTGTGCTTGTGTATGTGTATATGCCTCATGTGTGTTTCACGCATAGAGGCTAACGCGCCAAAAATCCGGTAACTTCGGTTACAAAGGTAACATGCCAGGTCAGAGCATGTTTTGAGTTGTAACAGAGTAACTACTATTCGGTAACGCCGTAACACACTTCAACTAACAGAGTCATTTTAATACACTTTTTCACGGTAACCAGTGCAAAAGTAGTTGTAAAAACCAATCAATCCACTCCCGAATAGTCACGTCATCGGGCAATCTATACGGTCACACACCTGTTTCTCCCCCATCATCCGTTCGACTTCCCTATATAAAGACTCATCACGGGTAAATCGCTCCATTCCCCGTATCTCTGCATGAATGTTGTGGGTCACATGGGCCAAGATCAAAACGATAACGGATTCCTCCACCACCGTATTTAGCTGTGGATCGTGAATTGTCGTCCACACTGCATACCCCAGCATGACAATTGTCATGAGTCCGAAAAAGATACCGAATGATTTCGCCACAAAAGTCTGGGTATTTGTAATTCCTAGCATATTCCGAACCTTTCGCCGGAAGGTGAGTTCACCGTATCCACTGTCACTTTCCCTCCATATCTTTCTCGGTATTGATCTTGACAGAATTCATGTGTGTCTTAGTTCTAGCGATTCTGGCTGTTTTACGCAGCTTTACCCCATACCACACCTTCGCTATTTTTTCGTCAATCCTCGCTGTTTTCTTGTTGTAGCCCAGATCGCCCAGTCTCCTACTGAATCGTTGCTGAGTCAGTCGCTCACGATAATCCAAATCGCTGTCCTGGCACCACCGCTTGTACGCTGCATACATATCTGCGATATACACATACGCATCATCGCTACCTGGCATAAGCATTTCACTAGCAAACTCACTGAGTGGATCAAGCTGCCCAGCGAAGCGGTCAGTAGCCTTGACGATCTCATCTGAGCGGGGGATGCCTCGTTGGCAATACATGTTGTAGCCGTCGATCAGCCACGCCAAGATGGCCGGTCCACTGTGATCCTCTAGCTCACCACTGGCCCGCTTTTCGTCCTTCTTGTCTTCAATTCGCTTGTCAAATGGCAACACCACCATTCGTTTCCTAAGTGCCTCATCAGCACCCAGAATCTCTGGCGGGGTATTGGTAGCCATAATCGGTATGAATTGAGGCACACCGGCAACTTCGACGTTGGAGCCTTTTAACTCAGCTTTCACAACATCATTCCCCGTCATGCGCTTGACCGTGGCGACTGACAGCTTATCGGTGCTGCTCAGTTCTGACGTAAATACGACACGACGTGGCATCGCGTTAGCTAGCGCAGGATTGAGTTTGTGGTCACCGAAAATTGTGAGGTTGACGGTAGAGGCATAGTCACCCAGAGCCGCTGCGAGCGCCCTGAGCATCGTGGACTTGCCCGTAGACGTGCCTCCGTTGAGTATCAGCATCATGCGTTCTGGGTTCCCACCGATCAGGCAGTGGCCCAAGATGGTCTGGTAGTCGTCGCGTCGGCCAACAGGAATGAATTGGTCTAGGTATTCCTCCCAGAGCTTTTTCCCACGGTCATGATCGGGGATACCGGCATACGAGTCCCACGCTACTTCCGTATTAAACGTGATGAAATCGCTAGCGTAAGCTTCACGTCTAAAAGCACCATCAGTACGCAACTCCACAGTGCCATTCGCAACTCCCAACAGGTAGTGATGCTGATTTAATTCGTTGATATCCATAGTGACACCGGGGAACTTCTTTGCCGCCTCAATCGCAGCGTTGGCCTGTGGGTTGTTGCCGCTCTTTCTGGCCCACTCGCGCCACATCTTAGCCTCGGCGAAACGCTGCTTGACCAGGGCAGGCATAGGTGTCACATTACCCGTTTGGTCCCAAAGTTGCTCTGCCTCAAGGTATTTCGCGTCAGCGTGAGCCTCTTGCAACCGCCTCACACGCCAAAAAGCCCGTCGCACAAGGCCATTGGTGTCCAGCACCCACCTGGCGGGCCGATCAATCGTGGCATCAGTCCACAGAATCCACCCATAGCCCTCAACCCATTTCACTCGCCCGCTTTTATACTTAAGCAAATCACAAAGGAATTCGCCGTTACCGTCATCGTTGAGCAAATACTCGTCGGGGTCTTTGCCTGCACCCCAAGAGATTCGGTCCAGACCGTCATCGGGTCCACCGCCGTCAGGGTCGTTGATTTCAGCAGCTTCTTCGTCAGTGAGGAACAGACCACCGGCGTTTCCACCTTGGCTAGCCACAACCCCGCCAGCGTTGACGATGGCAGCCCTTATGACACAAGGACATTCGGGAGGGGTGTAGATACCACCAGCAGACGTGGCGTTATCGACTTTCTTTTTTACTTTACGAAAAGCGTTGGTGTAGCTGCGCCACATTTCTTTATTGATGGTTTCAGCATCTCGGCCCTTACCGTCGCGAGCTACCAAATCTTCCACCCAGTAGTCGCCAACCTCCTTCATGGCGTCTTCCCAACCCGAATGGCCTTCTGCCCCAAGGTTTATGATCTGCCAGTGCGCGTGAAGAATCTTATCGTGCGACGTAGCTTCTTCGGCAATTCGTTTCTTCCAGGTACGCACAGCTTTTCGCATGAACGCACACTGAGAGTCTTTGTCATTGAATTGCTCAGCGGCCCAGTCATATACCTCATCGGTAGACAAATCCATGTCGATTCCGGCATCGGAATCAAGCATCATGCCTTTGGTGAGATGTTCCAGCCACTTCTTAGGCAGAATAGGAACTGTTGTTACATGGGGGATTTCGTGAAGCGGCGTCGGCACTGAATTTGCGAGTGCGGCTGCCACGTCTTTTCGTTGCCCGGTTTCATGTCGTACATCAGAGTCTCTGTCTCCCGATTTATTTCGTTTCGTAAAGAATTCATCAGGGTGATACAGGCAATACTGCGAATCGCTTTTCGGATTGTACGAGGGCCAAGTAACCGCGAAACGGTGGTTTTTCTGAATAATTTCGATATCTTTGTCTGCTTGGCCTCCGAAAGCCAAGCCGCGAGGAACAAGATAGAATCGAATTCCAGAGTCGTAATCGCCTCTTGAAGCTCTAGCGGTGCTGACGTAAGTTCGTGGTAGTGATCCAAGTTGCATTTCGAGAGCAGCAAGTTGTTTTGCTCCCTCTTTAGTCTTTCCATTATCTTCATAGTTATCAACGTCGATTCCGATTACTTCGTAAATGCCTGGGGGAGTGAGCTTTCCGTTAACATCGACAGTTCCCTCTACAATCTCGACTGCGAAACCCAAGTGTTGCCCAATGTTTCCGCGTTTATATTGGGCCATCTTGGCCCATTCGGACACCTGTTCATTACTCGGGAATTCAGCGTTTCGTCCAGTCCAACCCGTAGGCGGCGGGTTTTTCTGTCGAGCGGGGAGAGGTATGGTGCCCGTCCAACCCCGATCTCTCCATAGTCTGGCTCCACGGACGAAAGGTCGCGCTGAGAGCATATCGCGAGCAACGGGTACGGCTGTGCCAGAGTCTTTTTCAGTTCCTCCCACTGAATCAGCAGCGCCTCCGTCGCTTTCGACCGGCGAAGATACATCGTCGGCCCGTCCTTTATTTGCATCTTCAAATACTGTTCCGTCGTCATTAGCCACGCGCCGAACCTTTCTATATTAAAATCGCCCCTCACCCCGTCAGATAGGGAGTGAGGGGCACAACATTACCGCAGGTCAGAGGCCATTTCCAGAGCATCTAGGGGTGGGGGTAGCTTGGGCGAGTCGGTCCCACATCTTGTGTCGCAAAAAGCACCCACGCTCAGTAAAGCGTCACCCACGCTCAGTAAAGCGTCACCCACGCTCAGTTATCCGTACCCACGGAGACACCAGACGTGTCACAGCGCACTTGTTAATCGCGCCGATTGGTGCGGGTGATGCCATTACCTGCCATGCATGATTCTCGTCGTCCAACTTGCTGACACGGGTGACCGTGCCGTCTGGATTGCACTCCCGGCCCAGGACGACATCGGTGGGGTGTTTGTCGTATTGCACACCCCACTCGGCGGTCAGCCCTATTGCTTCTATCGCCGCTTCTGCTAATCGCTGGTAGTAAGACTGCACAAGTTCAGCGGAATGCTCTTTGTCGTCTTCTTCACGTATAGCCGCCGCGACGGTATCGACAAGATCAGACATCACACCACCGACCAAACATCAGTGAGCGGCACGACATACGCCTCAGCGGGCACATCAAACAAGCCGTCGTCAGTCATCAGTTACCTCCGTCGAGAATGGCAAGGATGTCGTCCAGCACTTGCATCCCTGGCAATTTCAGACTGTTGATCTCCCGTATCGCGGCGAGTTGTGCCGCTTGGGATTCCGCCAACTCAAGCGTCTCGCCAAAAATCCTTACGGGATAACCGGATGGGTGTTCGTTGTGGTATTTCGCCTCTGCATACTCCTGCAATGCTGCTTTCGCCCGTGAGATCACGTCATCAGTCATGG
>Ga0075156_10000100_pt1 | contig 40895 bp, 34 predicted proteins | sample JI81AbrownDNA_FD_70966 | JGI IMG/M metagenome (GOLD analysis project Ga0075156, IMG submission 70966) | Wastewater effluent complex algal communities from Wisconsin, to seasonally profile nutrient transformation and Carbon sequestration -... | ecosystem: Engineered > WWTP > Effluent > Algae...
TGGCCACCGTGCTCTTGCGGCCGCCACGTGAAAGGCGCTGCTCGATGGCGACGGTGGGCGGGATACCCCAGACCGCATCCACCTCCGGCCGACCGGCCGGCTGAACGATGCTGCGCGCATAGGCGTTCAGCGATTCCAGGTAGCGCCGCTGGCCCTCGTTGAACAGGATGTCGAAGGCGAGGGTCGACTTGCCCGAACCACTGACGCCGGTGACCACGGTGAACTTGCCGCGCGGGATGTCGACGTTCATCGACTTCAGGTTGTGCTCGCGGGCGTTGACGATGCGGATCGCGTCGTCCTCCGGCCGTCGCTCGCGCACCACCCGGCCGAGGTAGGCGCCGTCCTGGCCCAACTTCTCGCTGACGCCCAATGCACCGTCATAGGCCTTCAGCGCGCGGCCGGTGTGCGAGGTGGCATGCGCGCGCAGATCCTCCGGTGTGCCCACTGCCACCACCTCGCCACCTGCGTCGCCACCCTCGGGGCCGAGGTCGATCAGCCAGTCGGCCGCACGGATCACGTCCAGGTTGTGTTCGATCACCAGCAGCGAGTGGCCGGCATCGAGCAGCTTGCGCAGCGCACGCATCAGCTTGGCGATGTCGTCGAAGTGCAGGCCCGTCGTTGGCTCGTCGAAGATGTAGAGCGTGCCCTTCTTCGCCAGCGCCTGCCGAGGCGCACCGGCCGCCTCGGCCAGGTAGCCGGCCAGCTTCAGGCGCTGCGCCTCGCCGCCCGACAGCGTGGGCACGGGCTGGCCCAGCCGAACATAGTCCAGCCCCACGTCGACGATGGGCTGCAGGGTGCGCAGCACCTCTCTGTCAGCGTGGAACAGGGCCACCGCCTCGCTGACCGTGAGGTCCAGCGTGTCGGCGATCGAGAGCTGGCGATCACCACGCACGATCTTCACGTCGAGCATCTCGGCTCGGTAGCGTCGGCCATCGCAATCGGGGCAGCGCAGGTAGACGTCCGACAGGAACTGCATCTCCACATGCTCGAAGCCCGAGCCGCCGCAGGTGGGGCAGCGGCCGTCGCCGGCGTTGAAGCTGAACATGCCGGCGGTGTAGCTGCGCTCCTGCGCCAGCGGAGCCACCGCGAACAGTTTGCGGATCTCGTCGAACGCGCCCACGTAGCTGGCCGGGTTGGAGCGCGCGGTCTTGCCGATCGGGCTCTGGTCGACGAACACGGCGTCGGCCAGCCAGTCGGCGCCCAGCAGTCTGTCATGCTCGCCCGGGGTGTCGGTGGCCTTGCCGAAGTGGCGGAACAGCGCGGGCACCAGCACGTCTTGCACCAGCGTGCTCTTGCCCGAACCACTGACGCCGGTGACCACCGTCAGCCGCTGCAGCGGGAACTCGACGCTGACGTTCTTCAGGTTGTTCTGGCGCGCACCTTCGAGCACCAGGCGCGGCGTGGCGGCGTCGACGAAGCGCTTGAAGCCCATGCCCACGGTCTTGCGCGCGCCGAGGTAGGCGCCGGTGAGGGTGTCGGCGTCGCGGGCAGCATCCGGCGTGCCGTCGAAGACGATCTGGCCGCCGCGCTCGCCGGGGCCGGGGCCCATGTCGATCAGGCGGTCCGCGGCCAGCATCACCGCCGGGTCGTGCTCGACGACCACCAGCGTGTTGCCCGCATCACGCAGGCGGTGCATGGCCTCGACGATGCGGTTCATGTCGCGCGGGTGCAGGCCGATGCTGGGCTCGTCGAGCACGAACATGGTGTTGACCAGCGAGGTGCCGAGCGCGGTGGTCAGGTTGATTCGCTGCACCTCGCCGCCGCTGAGCGTGCGGCTCTGGCGGTCCAGCGTGAGGTAGCCCAGGCCCACGTCACAGAGGTATTTGATGCGGGTGCGCACCTCGTCGAGCAGCAGCTTGAGCGCTTCGTCGCGCAGCGCATCGGGCAAGGCAATGCCGTCGAAGAAGGTCTTCAGGCGTTCGATCGGCATCAGCATCAGGTCGTGCAGGCTGAGCCCCGGCAACGCCTCGAGTTGCTCACGCGACCAGGTGGCACCGACCGGCAGGTTGCGCTTCCCCGGCGGCAGCACGCCATCGGCATCGGCCTTCGAGCCGATGCGCCACAGCAGCGCCTCCAGCTTCAGCCGGGCACCCCCGCAGACCGTGCAGGGGGTGTAGCTGCGGTACTTGGACAAGAGCACCCGGATGTGCATCTTGTAGGCCTTGCTCTCCAGGTACTCGAAAAAGCGGCGCACGCCATACCACTGCTTGTTCCAGTTGCCGTTCCAGTGGGGCGAGCCGGCGATCACCCAGTCGCGCTGGGCCGGGGTCAGCGCACTCCAGGCGGTGTCGCGCGGGATGCCGGCCTCACCGGCGTACTTCATCAGGTCGTCCTGGCATTCCTTCCAGGCCGGGGTCTGCAGGGGCTTGATGGCGCCGCTGCGCAGGGTCTTGCGCTCGTCCGGGATCACCAGGCCGAAATCCACGCCGATGACGCGGCCGAAGCCGCGGCAGGTGTCGCACGCGCCGTAGGCCGAGTTGAACGAAAACAGCGCCGGCTGCGGGTCGCCATAGCGCAGGTCGCTCTCCGGGCAGTGCAGGCCGGTGCTGTACTTCCACAGGTCCGGCTCGCCCTGCTCCTGCAAGGCATACACGTTCAGACGGCCGCTGCCGCGCTTGAGGCCCAGTTCGATGGCCTCCATGGCCCGCACACGCTCGGTGCCGGCCAGGCGAAAGCGGTCGGCCACCACGTCCAGCAGCTTCCTGTCGGCGACCACGCGCTCGGCCTGCACGCGGGCGAAGCCGCTGGCCGCCAGCCACTGCTCCAGTTCGGTGGCGGTGGTGTTGGCCGGCAGTTCGACCGGGAAGGTGACGACCAGGCGTGGGTCGCCAGCAGCCGCGGCACGGGCCAGCAGATCGGCATAGATGGTTTCGGTGCTGTCGTGCCGCACGCGCAGGGCCGTCTGCTTGTCGAACAACTCGGCGGCGCGGGCGAACAACAGCTTCAGGTGGTCGTTCAGTTCGGTCATCGTGCCGACCGTGCTGCGGCTGGTGCGCACTGGGTTGGTCTGGTCGATGGCGATGGCGGGGGGCACACCGTCGACCCGATCCACCGCCGGCCGGTCCATGCGGTCGAGGAACTGGCGGGCATAGGCCGAGAAGGTCTCGACGTAGCGGCGCTGGCCTTCGGCGTAGAGCGTGTCGAAGACGAGGCTGGACTTGCCCGATCCGCTGGGGCCGGTGACCACGGTCATCTCGCCGGTGCGGATGTCCAGGTCGAGGTTCTTCAGGTTGTGCTGGCGGGCGCCACGGATGCGGATGGTGCCGGTCGTCATGGAAGGGTCTGGGCTGGGGTTGAACCCTCTATGTTGGCACGGCACGGGCAAACCCCATTCGCAGTTCCCACAAACCCCCGGGCCGCACTGAGCCCAGAATCCGGATCATCGTGGGGCTGGAGATCGACATGGCAATTCAGGCTGCCGGGGCACGGGTGTGGCGGGGCATGATGTTGGCGGCGGCGTTGGCCGTGATCGGCACGCCGGCCTCGGCGCAGATCCGCATCGGCCAGACGGCCGGCTTCACCGGCGCGGTGGCGGCGGGCGTCAAGGAGGTCAGCAGCGGCGCCAAGCTCTACCTCGACGCCATCAACCAGGCCGGAGGCGTGGCCGGCCAGACCATCGAACTGATCGCACTGGACGACAAATTCGAGCCGGCGCTGGCCGCGGAGAACGCGAAGAAGCTGATCGACCAGGGTGTGATCGCCCTCTTCCTGACCCGCGGCACGCCGCACACCCAGGCCGTGTTGCCGCTGCTGGCGCAGTACAAGGTGCCGCTGATCGGCCCCTCCACTGGCGCGATGGCCCTGCATGTCCCGGTGCACCCCTGGGTTTTCAATGTGCGCGCCACCTACCAGCGCGAGGCCGAGCGTGCGGTGCGGCACCTGAGCCTGATCGGCATGGATCGCATTGCCATCGTGCAGGTCGAGGACACCTTCGGCAGCGATGCCGCCCAGGGGGCCCTCAAGGGCTTCGCCGGCGTCGGCAAGCAACCGGTGCTGCACGAGAAGTTCGACCGCAGCAAGCCGGACATGGCCCCCATGATCCCCAAGATCCTGAAGGCCGATGCGCAGGCGGTGCTCTTCGTGGCCTCAGGCAGCATGGTGGCCGACGGTGTGAAGCTGCTGCGCGCCGCCGGCTCGCGGGCGCAGATCGTGACCCTGTCGAACAACGCCTCGTCGGGCTTCGTCAAATCGCTCGGCGAGAACGCCCGCGGCACGGTGGTGAGCCAGGTCTTCCCCTACGAGCGCTCGCTCGCCGCCCCCATGGTGAAGGAAGCCACCGACCATGCACGCGCCGCCGGCCTGGCCGAGCTGACGCCGGCGATGCTGGAGGGCTATGCGGCCGCCAAGGTGCTGGTGGAGGGTCTGAGGCGTGCCTCGCCCAACCCGACGCGAGACAAGCTGAAGACCGCGCTCGAGAGCTTCCGTCGCTTCGACCTGGGCGGGCTGGAACTGAGTTACACCCCCACCGACCACAGCGGGCTGGACTACGCCGACCTGTCCATCGTCGGCGAGGACGGCAAGTTCAGGCGCTGACGGGGTCCACCACGCTGCTGAGCCGCAGGACCAGTTCCACCGGCATCACGCGCGGCAGCTGCGGGGTGCCGTCCATCAAGTGGATCAGCGCATCCACCAGTTCGACGCCGGCCTGCGACACCGGCTGGTGGACGGTGGTCAGCGGCGGGTCGGCATACGCCGCGAGGGCCACGTTGTCGTAGCCCACCACGGCCACGTCCTCCGGCACCTTCAGGCCACGGCGGCGCAGGGCCCGCATGACCAGGATGGCGATCAGATCGCTGCTGGCGAAGACCGCATCGAAATCGGCCCGCCCTTCGTGTGCGCTGGCCACCTGTCGGGCGATCGCCAGTTCGGCGTCATGCTCCTCGAAGGGTACCTTGCGGACCCGGGATTCGTCGTACGGCACCCCGGCATCGGCCAGCGCCTGCCGGTAGCCGGCCAGGCGCAGGGCCACCTCGGGCAACTGAGCGTCCCCCAGGAACAGGATGCGGCGCCTGCCTTCCTGCAGCAGGTGCTCGGTCGCCAGGCGGCCGCCGAGCAGGTTGTCGCCCCCCACGGTGCAGTAGAGCTGCTGCGGCAATTGGCCACCCCAGACCACCACCGGCACACCGCGCGCGGCGAGTGCGTTGAGCTGATCATGGTGGCGCCACTGGCCGATCAGAACGATGCCGATCGCACGCCCCGAATCGTAGAGTGACGAGACCGAATCCAGTGCCTCGGCGTCCACGCGGGAGAGCAGCATGTCGTAGCCGCGGTCGGTCAGCGCATCGGCCAGGCTGCCGACCATGGACAGGAAGAACGGGTCGGAGATGTGCTGGCGCGATTGGGCCTCGTAGGGCACCACGACCGCGATGGTCTGGTTGCGCTGCAGGCGCAGGTTCTTGGCGCTCTGGTTGATGGTGTATTTCAGCGAGCGCGCCAGCTCGCCGATGCGCTGCTTGGTCTCGTCGTTGACCAGCGGGCTGCCGTTCAGCGCGCGCGAAACGGTCGAGACCGAGACGCCCGCAAGGCGGGCGATGTCGGCCATTTGCAGGCGGCGGCGGTCGGCTTGGGAATCAGAAGGCATGGCCCGATTAGAACGCGAGGCGTTCCAAAGCGCGCAAGTACGGTGCGTGGTGCATCAAATCGTCCCACGGCAATGGATCGGTTTGCGGCAACAGCGCGACACGGCGCGCCTCGCCGGCGGCATCGGCCTCCCACCGCCCCTGGCTCAGCGCCTGTTCCAGGCCGTCCAGCAAGGCGTCGACCGGCGCGCCGCCTTCCACCAGAGACTGGTTGCAGTACAGGATCATGTCGCAACCCGCATTCAGCGCGGCCACGGCCGCATCCACAGTACTGACCGGGCGGCCATCGATGACCCGCGCCCCTTCCATGCTGAGGTCATCGCTGAAGACAGCACCGGTGAAACCCAGCTCGCCGCGCAGGATGTCCTGCAGCCAGATGCGCGAGAAGCCGGCGGGGCGGCTGTCCACCTTGGGGTAGGTCACGTGAGCCGGCATCACGCTGGCCAGCGTGGTGCTCAGCCACTCGTAGGGCTTGGCGTCCTCGGCGAGCAAGGCGCGGCGAGAGCGCTTGTCGACCGGCGCGGCCAGGTGACTGTCTGCCCCCGCATGGCCGTGCCCAGGGAAATGCTTGCCGCAGTGGGACATGCCCACCTGCATCAGACCCTGGACCAGGCTCTTGGCGAGCAGCGTGGCAACGCGCGCATCGCGGTGGAAGGCACGGTCGCCGATGACGGCGCTTCGGCCGTGGTCCAGATCCAGGACCGGGGTGAAACTGAAATCCACGCCGCAGGCGCGCAGCTCGCTGGCCAGCACCACCCCCACGGCGGTGGCCGCGTCGGTGGCATGCATCGCGTCGCGCATCCACAGCTCGCCGAGGCGGCGCATCGGCGGCAGGTGGGTGAAGCCATCGGTCCTGAAGCGCTGCACGCGGCCGCCTTCGTGGTCCACGCAGACCAGCAGGTCGGGCCGGATGGCCTTGGCCTCGGCCACCAGCAGTGTCAGCTGCGCCCGGCTCTCGAAGTGGCGTGCGAAAAGGATCAGGCCACCGGTGAGCGGGTGCACCAGGCGGCGGCGGTCGTCGGCATCCAGAGACGGGCCGGCGATGTCGAGAACGACAGGAGCGTGAGGGGTCATGCGGACTCGGTTTCAACGACGACGAAGCTGACGGCGTAGTCGCTCTCGTCGCTCAGGGTGACATGGGCGCGCAATCGGCGCGCCTTGAACCAGGAGGCCAATTCGCCATGCAACTGCACGTAGGGTTGGCCGCTGGGGTGGTTGAGGATCTCGCAGGAGCGCCAGGTCATGGGCATGTGCAGGCCCAGTCCGATGGCCTTGGAGAAGGCTTCCTTGGCGGAGAAGCGCGTGCCCAGGTAGGCCAGGCCACGTGCCTCGACCTTGGCACGGCGGAAGTGGAACGCTTTCAACTCCCCCGGGCCCAGCACCTTCTCGGCGAAACGGTCGCCCTTGCGCGCCAGCGTGGCCGCGATGCGGCGCAGGTCGCAGACGTCGGTGCCCGTTCCGAAGATCATGCCCGGGACGCGTGGATGGCCTTGAGGTAGGCCTGGATGGTCTCGGTATAGCCCAGCTCCAGCGCGTCGGCAATCAACGCGTGGCCGATCGAGACCTCGGCAACGCCGGGCACTTCGTTCAGGAAGGCCGTGAGGTTGTCGCGGTTCAGGTCGTGGCCGGCGTTGACGCCCAGGCCGGCCGCCAGCGCGGCGCGGGCGGTGGCGGCGAACCGTTGTCGAACCTCGGCCTCGCTCGGCGTACCGCAGGCGCTGGCGTAACTTTCGGTGTAGAGCTCGACGCGATCGGCACCCACCTCGCGAGCCGCCGCCATGGCCGCCGGATCCGGATCCATGAACAGGCTGACGCGCACGCCCAGGGCATGGCACTCGTCGATGAGCGGCTTCAGCACCGCGGCATCGGCCGGCAGACTCCAGCCGTGGTCGGAGGTGAACTGGCCGGCGCTGTCCGGCACGAAGGTGGCTTGGTGCGGGCGCAAAGCGCGCACGAAATCCATCAGGTTGTGCAGCGGGTTGCCCTCGATGTTGTACTCGACCTCAGGCCAGTGTTTCAGCAGCGCGGCGAGCTCGTGCACGTCGCTTGCCCGGATGTGGCGCTCATCCGGCCGCGGGTGCACGGTGATGCCGTGGGCACCCGCCTCCAGCACCTGGGTGGCTGCGCGCGTGACACTGGGGATGCCCAAGTGGCGCGTGTTGCGCAGCAGGGCCACCTTGTTCAGATTCACCGACAGCGCGGTGCCGTGGGCGGCACGGCCGGTGGATGGGAAGGCTTCGGGGGCAACGAGTGGGTTCATGGGCGGGCTCGGTCTGGCAGCAGGCCCATCAGTTGCTGCGCGTCGATCATGACCTCCCGCGTGCGCAACCGGGGCGTTCCGAGATGATAGTGAAGCAGCGCACGCAGCGTGGCCTTCAGCGGGCCCAGGCTGTCGACACAGGCAGCCTGCAGATCCGCCATGTCGCCGTCGTCGAGGGCCGCCTGCATGCGGCCCAGCACCGCGCCGCTGAGGCCGGGCTCGCCGGGTGCGCTGTCGACGATGCCCAGTTCGGGCCGCAAGGCATGCCACCTGCTGGGCTCCACCGGTACCAGCGTGGCGGTGAACTGGTCGAGTTGCGGAAGCAGGCCGATCTCGCGCAGCAGCACGATCTCGAAGGCCCGCAGTGCGGCCTGCGTGAGCGTGTCGTCGGCAGCGGCCAGGGCCGGCAGGGTGGCGGCGTAGGCGTCGAACAGCAGCGCGTGCGGGTCGCCACGGGCGAGCAGCTTCATCAGCAGTTCGTTGAGGTAGAAGCCGGTGAAGAGCGCTGCGCCGGCCAGCATCGGTGCACCGCCGGCCCATTCGGCCGAACGCAGGGTGACGATGTCGGAGGTCTCATCACGCGAAGGCTTGCTGACCGACGCCAGGATGCGTTGGAACGGCAGCAACGCCGGGCGAAGTTGTGAGTAAGGGCGCTTGGCGCCCTTGGCGACCACCGTGATCCGGCCCTGATCCCGGGTGAACAGATCGAGGATCAGGCTGGTTTCGCTCCAGTCGTAGCGGTGCAGCACATAGGCCGCACTGCTGGCGGCGGCGCGGGCCACGGCCTATTCGTAGCCGTAGGTGCGCAGATGCTCTTCGCTGTCGGCCCAGCCGGAGCGCACCTTGACCCACAGTTCGAGGAAGACCTTGGCCTCCATCAGGCGCTCGAGTTCCTGGCGGGCCTCACTGCCGATGCGCTTCAGCCGTTCGCCGCCCTCGCCGATGATCATGCCCTTGTGGGCATCGCGCTCGACCACGATGGAGGCGCTGATGCGGCGCAGGGCACCTTCCTCTTCCCACTTGTCGAGGATCACGGTCGAGGTGTAGGGCAGTTCGTCGCCGGTCAGGCGGAACAGCTTCTCGCGGATGATCTCGCTGGCGAGGAACTTCTCGCTGCGGTCGGTCAACGCGTCCTCGTCGTAGAACCAGCCTTGCTCGGGCAGGTAGGGCTTGAGGATGCCGAACAAGCGCTCCACATCGCTCTTCTTGTGCGCCGACATCGGCACGAATTCAGCGAAGGCGTGGCGCTCCTGCATGCTCTTCAGCCAAGGCAGCAAATCGGCACGGCGCTGGATGTTGTCCAGCTTGTTGGCCACCAACACCACCGGCTTGCTCTTCATGCCCTCGTCCTGGAGCAGCGAAAGCACCTTGGCGTCGTCCATGCCGAAGCGGCCGGCCTCGACCAGGAACAGCACCAGATCCACATCACCCAGCGTCGACAGCACGGTGCGGTTCAGGCTGCGGTTCAGCGCGGCCGCGTGCTTCATCTGGAAGCCTGGCGTGTCGACGAAGACAAACTGGGCTTCGTCCACCGTTCGCACACCGGTGATGCGGTGGCGCGTGGTCTGGGCCTTGTTCGAGGTGATGCTGATCTTCTGGCCGACCAGGGCGTTCATCAGCGTGGACTTGCCCACGTTCGGGCGGCCAACGATGGCGATCAGGCCACAGCGCTGGGGCGGCCCGGCTTCAGCCGGCGGGGAGGAGGTGGTGTCGTTCACGGTGGTGATTGTCCGCTCAGACCGCGGTGGCACCATCCGTGCGCTGCAATTGTTCCAGCAGGGCCTGGGCGGCCTCCTGCTCGGCGGCTCGGCGCGAGCGGCCCTCGCCGTGGGCGGCACGCTCCAGCGCCGGCACGCTGCACTCGACCTCGAAGGTCTGTGCGTGCGCCTGGCCGCGGGTGGCGACGATCTTGTAGGTGGGCACAGCCAGCTTGCGCGCCTGCAGCCACTCCTGCAACTCGGTCTTGGCGTCCTTGCGCCAGTTGTCAACGCCGGTGCTGGCGATGATCTCCCCGAACAGGTGGGTGACCAGCGCATGTGCGGCCTCGGCGCCGCCGTCGAGGTAGACCGCACCGATCACCGCCTCCATCGCGTCGGCCAGGATCGACGGGCGCTGGGCTCCGCCGCCACGGGCCTCGCCCTCGCTCAGGCGCAGCACCTCGGGCAGGCGCAGGGCCAGGGCGAGGCGGTGCAGGCTGTCCTCGCGGACCAGGTGGGCACGCACGCGGGTCAGGTCACCCTCGTCGGAGCCGCCAAAGCGATCGAACAGCAGGCGCGACACACCCAGGTTGAGCACCGAGTCGCCCAGGAACTCCAGCCGCTCGTTGTGGTCAGCGCCAAAACTGCGGTGTGTGAGCGCCTTCTCCAGCAGCCCGGGGCGGCTGAAGCGATAGTCCAGGCGCTGCTGCAGCGCGTCGTGTCGGGCGTCCATGGAGATTGGTTTGCCCGCCAGAGCGGGCCGTGCCGTCAGCGTGTGCTGACGGTGTGCTCGAACTTGATCAGCAGGAAGACCGGGCCGGCAAGCGGGATCTCCTTGTCGTAGGCGAAGCTGGCGCGAAAGCCATCAGCGACGGCCTCCACGGTCAGGTCGTTGCCGCTGATCATCGAGTTCGTGTATTCGATCTGCCGCTGCCTGTCGAAGGCTCTGCGGATGTCGGGGATCGACCCGGGGCGCGGGTCGGATTTCATCACCCGGTCAATGGCCTGCCGAGTGGTCAGGAATTCTTGCACCGACGGATAGACGCGGATCAGCAGCACGCCGACAAAGGCCACCACGATGGCCCAGAACAGCAGCCCCATCAGGCTGAGACCACGCTGGCGGCGATAGGCTTTCGGCGATGCAGACGTCATGGCGTGCGAGACCTCCATAGTCACTCGGGTTCCCGGCAGGTCAACGGAAGGAACCGAATCGGCCGAGGTTACCGAAATTCATCCAGATAAAGAAGGCCCGGCCGACCAGATTCTGGTCAGGCACGAAACCCCAATAACGGGAATCCTGCGAATTGTCACGGTTGTCGCCCATGACGAAGTAGTGTCCGGCCGGTACCTTGCACTGCACGCCCTCAGCGCTGTAGCTGCAGTTCTCGCGAAACGGGAACACGGTGATCGGGCCGAAGCCGTCGCCGTTGGCCTTTTCGCGCTGAATCTGGTGCGGCACTTCGCCGAGCGACTCTTCGGCACGCAGCATGTCGCGCATGCGATCGTAGTCGTAGACATCGCCCTGGGGCTGGGTCGCCACCAACTGGCCGTTGATGCGCAACTCGTGGTTGCCGTAACGGATCTCGTCACCGGGCAGACCGACCACGCGCTTGATGTAGTCGATGCGCGGATCGACCGGGTAGTGGAAGACCACCACGTCACCGCGCTTCGGGTCGTTGTTGGGAATGATCTTGGTGTTGAGAACCGGCAGCCGGATGCCGTAGTGGAACTTGTTCACCAGGATCAGGTCCCCGACCTCCAGCGTCGGGATCATCGAGCCCGAGGGAATCTTGAAAGGCTCGAAGAGAAAGGAGCGCAACACGAACACGACGATGATCACCGGGAACAGGCCGGCGGTCCAGTCGAGCCACCACGGCTGGGCCAGCAGCTTGTTGCGGGCCTCTTCGAGATTGCCGTCAACCTGGGTGATGCCTTTCTTGGCCAGTTCGGCGCGCCGCGCGGCGTCCTGCGCCTCGAGCGTCTGCGCCGCCGCTTCGCGGGCCGGCTTGAAGCGGAAGCGCTCGGCCAGCCAATAGACGAAGGTCACCGCCGAGAGGATGAACAGCAGAAGCGCGAAATTGCCGATCCAGCGATCCATGTACCAGCCGCCCAGGTAGACGAGCAGTGCGCCATAGAGCGCGGCGGTGAGATAGTTCATCGGTGAGGTCTTGGGGGTTCGGGGTCAGTCGTCGACTTGCAGGATGGCCAGGAAGGCTTCCTGCGGCACCTCGACAGTGCCGATCTGCTTCATGCGCTTCTTGCCGGCCTTCTGCTTCTCGAGCAGCTTCTTCTTGCGGCTGATGTCGCCACCGTAGCATTTTGCCAGCACGTTCTTGCGCAGCGCCTTGATGTTTTCGCGCGCGATGATGTTGGCGCCGATGGCCGCCTGGATCGCCACGTCGTACATCTGGCGAGGTATCTGCTCGCGCATCTTGGCAGCCACCGCACGGCCGCGGTACTGGCTCTGCACACGGTGCACGATGATGGACAGAGCATCGACCCGGTCGCCGTTGATCAGCAGATCCACCTTGACGACATCCGCTGCGCGGTACTCCTTGAACTCGTAGTCCATCGAGGCGTAGCCGCGCGAGACGCTTTTCAGCTTGTCGAAGAAATCCAGCACGATCTCGGCCAGCGGCATGTCGTAGGTCAGCATGACCTGGCGGCCGTGGTAGGCCATGTTCAGCTGAACGCCGCGCTTCAGATTGCACAACGTCATCACCGGGCCGACATAGTCTTGCGGCATGTACAGATGCACGGTGACGATCGGCTCGCGGATCTCGCGGATGCGGCCCAGGTCGGGCATCTTCGACGGGTTCTCGACCTCGATCACCTCGTCATCGTTCAGTTCGACCTCGTAGACCACGCTGGGGGCGGTGGTGATCAGATCCTGGTCGAACTCGCGCTCCAGGCGCTCCTGCACGATCTCCATGTGCAGGAGCCCGAGGAAGCCGCAACGAAAGCCGAAACCCAGCGCCTGGCTGACCTCGGGTTCGTAGCGCAGCGAGCTGTCGTTGAGCTTGAGCTTCTCCAGCGCGTCGCGCAGCTGGTCGTACTCGCTCGCCTCGGTGGGGTACAGGCCGGCGAAGACCTGGGGCTGGATCTCCTTGAAGCCCGGCAGCGGCTCGGTGGCCGGGCCGGCGTTGTTGGGCAGCTTCTTTTCCAGCGTGATGGTGTCGCCGACCTTGGCCGCCTGAAGTTCCTTGATGCCGGCAATGATGAAGCCGACTTCGCCGGCCCTCAGCGACTCGCGGCTCTCGGAGTTGGGCGTGAACACGCCGAGGTGCTCGATCGGGTAGACCGCATCGCTGGCCATCATGCGGATGCGCTCGCCCTTCTTCAGCTCGCCATCAACCACCCGCACCAGCATCACGACGCCGACATAGTTGTCGAACCAGCTGTCGATGATCATCGCGCGCGGCGCGCCGGCGGGGTTGCCACGCGGGGCGGGCATGCGCGCGATCACCGCTTCGAGGATCTCGTCGATGCCCATGCCGGTCTTGGCCGAGCAGGGGATCGCGTGGGTGGCGTCGATGCCGATCACGTCCTCGATCTCCTCCTTCGCGCGGTCGGGGTCGGCCTGCGGCAGATCCATCTTGTTGAGCACCGGCACCACTTCGACACCCAGCTCGATCGCGGTGTAGCAGTTGGCCACCGTCTGCGCCTCGACGCCCTGGCTGGCATCGACCACCAGCAACGCTCCCTCACAGGCCGACAGCGAGCGGCTGACCTCATACGAGAAGTCCACGTGCCCTGGGGTGTCGATCAGGTTGAGGTTGTAGACCTGCCCGTTCACAGCCTTGTACTGAAGCGCAGCGGTCTGTGCCTTGATGGTGATCCCGCGCTCGCGCTCGATGTCCATCGAGTCCAGCACCTGGGCCTCCATCTCGCGGTCGGTCAGGCCCCCGCACCGCTGGATGATCCGATCAGCCAGCGTGCTCTTGCCGTGGTCGATGTGGGCAATGATGGAGAAGTTGCGGATGTGGTCCATGGGGATCGCTGAACGTCGCTCACGCGGAAGACAAAACGGCGAAGCCGTTTCAGCGCAAGCTCACATCGCCTTGCGATGTGAAGGGCCGAAGGCCCGTGCTGAAGCTAAAAAAAAGGCACGTCCAAAGTGAGACGCGCCTTCCAACAAAACGTTTGGCAACTGCATGTTGGGCTTTCATTGTAGCCAAAAGCCCTCCGCTGACAGCCGCGTATTTACTGGCTCCGAGCTCGTTGCAGGGTGCCAACAGCGAATTCCATCCACAGGTTATCAACAAAGCCTTGTGTATACCCTGGGGACAGTTTGATCGCCCACCGCAACACGCCAAAGCTCTCACTAAACCAGGGTGCCGGGATCACCATTGTATCTGTTCAGCGCTGCAATCCGGGCCAATCCCCAGAAGTTAGCAGGCACACACAAACTTTCGTTTCCCTTGCAGACCGACGGGTACGCTCATGGAACCTCCAGTTCACGCGCCAGTGATCTCATCAGGTGAAAAGACCCGCTGCCCGGGTCGGGCAGCGGGCGCGTTACGGCCAAGCCCGGGCTGGGTCACTTGGCCGGCCGGATCACCACGTAGTTGACCCACTCGCCGCGACGGACAAGCAGGGTGACCTGCTTGTTCTTGTCCAGCTTGCCGACGATGGTGCCGAACTGTTTGGCATCGGCGACCTCGACGTTGTCGACCGACAGGATCACATCGCCCTCGCGCACATTGGCCCGTGCCGCCGGGCCGTCTGCGGCTTCGACACGCACGCCACCGCGAACTCGCATCTCACGCTTTTGCGCGTCGGTGAGGTCGGCCACGGTGAGGCCAAGCAGAGTCTTGGCAACCGACGAAGCTGGCGCTTCGGCCGGCACACCGGCACGCGGCTTGTCAGGCTCGATTTCGGCCACCGTCACCGCGACCTCCTTGTAGGTGCCACGGCGGAAGACTTGCAGAGTGGCCTTGCTGCCAGGCTTGGTGCCACCGATGATGCGTGGCAGATCACCTGACTTCTCGACCTGCCGGCCATCGACCTTGACGATGATGTCGCCGGCCTCGATTCCTGCCTTTTCGGCCGGCGTCCCCGATTCGACCCCTTGCACCAGTGCGCCCACCGGTTTGCCGAGACCGATTGATTCGGCCACTTCCTTGGTCACCGGGGCGATGCGCACGCCGATGCGGCCGCGAATGACGCGCCCTGTGCTGCGGAGTTGATCGGCCACACGGCTGGCCTCGTCGATCGGGATCGCAAACGAAATGCCGGCATAGCCGCCCGAAGGGCTGTAGATCTGCGAGTTGATGCCGACCACCTCGCCACGCATGTTGAGCAGCGGGCCGCCCGAGTTGCCGGGGTTGATGGCGACATCGGTCTGGATGAAGGGCAGGAAGTCGCCCGTGTCACGCTGCTTGGCGCTGACGATGCCGGCCGTCACGGTGTTCTCCAGTCCGAAGGGCGAGCCGATGGCCATCACCCATTCGCCGACCTTGAGCTTGCTGACGTCGCCGATCTTCACCGCCGGCAAACCGGTGGCTTCGATCTTCACCACCGCCACGTCGGTGCGTGCGTCGGCGCCGATCACCTTGGCCTTGAACTCGCGCTTGTCGGGCAGCGTCACGATGAGTTCGTCAGCGCCGTCCACGACGTGCGCGTTGGTCATCACGAAACCATCGGAACTGAGAATGAAGCCTGAGCCCACGCCGCGTCGCTGCGGCGCATCGTCGTCATCGTTGTTTCCGCGCGGCGACCGGTTGTTGGGCATCGGGATGCCGAATCGGCGGAAGAACTCCTCCAGGTTCGGATCGGTCTGCCCACCGCTGCGCCCGGCGCTCTTGGACTTCTCGCTGGTGCGGATGTTCACCACCGACGGCCCGGCCTGCTCGACCAGGTCGGTGAAGTCGGGCAGCGCCCGGACTTGCGCCACAGCGGGCGTGGGCGGCAGGGCGGCGGCCACGGCCAGGGTCGACAGCAGGGCAGCGGCGACGAAGCCGCGCGCGCTGGGCCGGCGATTCATCGTGAGAGCGGGGCGAAGCATGGGTTCTCCTTGAAGAACATCGAGTGACATGAAACCGCCGCGCGGCTAGCGCTTGCGTTCGAGCGCGGCAGAGAATCGCCTGAGGGTTTCGAGCGGCACGTCACCCATCACCGTGAGCCATTGGTCGTCGCGCTTGAGCATCAAGGTATGGGTGGCGCCGATCGAACCGACGACCTCGCTTTGGTGTCGCTTCGGATCAAAAGGTTCGACGAACATCGACACATGCGTCAAGCCATCCGAATAGATGGCCTGCAACACCACGGGAGCGGCCGGACCGCCGGCGGGGTCCAACGACCGCTTGGCACATTGAACCTGGAGAAAGCCCGGCGGCAAGGCGTTGACCTGCCAGCCCTCACTGTCGAGGGTCGTGGGCAGCACGGCTGGGCGCCGCACACGATAGCCTTCCAGTTGGCGCAGACGGTCTGTGATGAGCGTCAACCGTGGCTTGACCCCGATCGAGACTTCAGAGAAGGCCGACCACTCAAGAATCTGCCCCTCGGGGCCAAGGACATCCGCCCGAAGCAACAGCCCGGTGCGCTGCTCGGCCCAGAGGCGTTGGCTGAATCGAAGGCCATCGCGGGCCCGAAGCACCACCACATCGGCGGCGTGACCGGCCACCATGGCCATGCCTTTCGGGCGGAACTCGTAGGAATCAAGAACCCTCTGCTCTGAGTTCGCGGGCAAGGCCGGGAACCGGGCGCGCGTGTCGCGTTGTTCGACCTCAGCCAGCTTCATGCGTGGCCACAGCTTGTGTACGACGTCGTTGTGGCGCAGGACCGTGAACGCTTCCCCACCCAGCGCATCCACACGTTCGTACTGCTGCTCGGCGTCGAAGTAGTGCGCCACGCGCCACATGGAAACCGAGGCCACATCGCTGGTCACCAAGGTGCCTTCGTAGTTCCGCAGCCGAGCGGCTTCGTGAAGGCGGATCAGCCAGGCCCGCAGATCCGGCGGGCTTGATTTTTCGGCCGATGTCTCGGCCCAGCCCCAGCCCGGCAACAGGCAGGCCGCGGCCAAGCCGGCCACCGACAGGCGGCGGCCCCATGCCACCAGACCACACATCGTCGAACGCCGCATGCAGGCCAATCAGCGTCCTTCCGGCGTCACGGCGACCTGGCGAACACCGCCCGGTGAAGCCAAGGCGGGACCTTGGGAAAACTGGCGATGCGCATCGAGGTAGCGATCCAGTTCAGGGTTGCGGAGCATGCCCCCGCCCGGCCCGGAGGCCGCCAAGACAGGGCCGGACAGACTGGGCGCGTTGCGGACATCTGCAGGATCCAGACGCACCAGTTGGGGCGCATCGGTGTTCGGCTCCGGCGCACCCTGGCGCATGACCACCAGCGCACCCGCCACCACGACGAACCCTGCCGCCACCGCCGCCGGCGTGGCCCAACGCCCGCGGCGGGCCCCGGCCGCCGCAGATTGCGGCATCGAAAGGCCGGCAGGCATGGCCATCGGCTCGAGCCGGGCGGGTGCAAGCACCACGGGTTCCTCGGCCAGGCGAGCACGCAGGGCCATCAGGAAATCCTGGTCATGCTGGGAGGGGCTGGCAAGATCCTCGGAGCGCATGGCGTCGCCGATCCACTGGTAGCTGTGCCATCGGGCCCGCGCAGCCGGATCATCGCGCCATGCCTCGAAACAGCGGTCAGCCTCGGCACGGTCGGCCTCACCGTCACACAACGCCGAAAGCGCCTGGGCACGCGGGTCGCCGGGTTCGTCTGCGGAGGGGGTCATGGGGGCAACTCCAGTCGAAATGTCGGTCACCAGCGCTCGCCGTCGCGGGTGTCCAGCAATGGGCGCAGGCGCTGTGCGATCGCCTCGCGGGCACGGAAGATCCGGGACCGCACCGTCCCGATGGGGCAATTCATCGCCTCGGAAATCTCTTCATAGCTCAAACCTTCGATCTCGCGCAACGTGATGGCCTGCCGCAGATCCTCGGAAAGCGCCTCGATGGCGGCATTCACCGCGGTGGCGATCTCCTTGGTCGCCAGCAGGGCTTCCGGCGTGGCCATGTCGGTTGGTTCCAATCCGCGGTGCGAAGTTTCATCGTCGTCGTCCGCGCCAGCCAATGCCGACTCGGTGACCAACGGGTCGCGCTTGAGGTCGAACAAGGCCTTCTTGGCGGTGTTGACGGCGATCCGATAGAGCCAGGTGTAAAACGCGCTGTCCCCACGGAACTGCGGCAAGGCACGGTAGGCCCGGATGAAGGTCTCCTGGGCGATGTCTGCCACCAGGTCGGTGTCGCGGACCATTCGGCCAATCAGCCTCTCGATTCGACGCTGGTACTTGATGACCAGCATCTCGAAGGCGCGCACGTCACCTTGCTTGACGCGCTCAACCAGCGCGGCGTCGACATCCGGTCCGGCGGCTTTCACGGTGTACCCGCCCCGTTCAGCGGTGCGGCGGTGGCAGAGCCGCCGCCAGCGTGCAGGGCGACCCGCAGACCATGCCACGACGCCGGCGCCGCTGCCCGTGACAGGGCCCACCATTCGGGCCATCCAAGCGGCACGGCGGCGCCGCGCAACAGCAGCGCGTGACCGAAATCGAGGCAGATCCTGGGGCAGGAAACGGTCACATGCTGCCCGGCAGCGTGCTCGGCCAGTTGCCACTCCGCACCGGTCCAACGCAGCGACAGCGGAGTTTGTCGCCTGCTGGCAGCCCTCACCGCGGTCAACGCACCGATCGAGGCCAGCAGGGCAAGCCCTGCCAGCACCATGTGCACGAATGGGCTGGCGACCCGCTGGGCCTGCAGTGTCCACGACCACCAAAGTGGGGGAACGGCTGCAGCACAGGCTGCGAGCCCGCTCAGGCACCAAGCCCAGCCCCCATCGCGGGACAAGGGGATGTCTACCGGGGGGGCAGCGCGCATGCAGCGCCGGGGGTGCGCGAATGGGCCAGGGGGCTCAGGCGCGGCCGAAGACCAACGTCCCGTTGGTGCCGCCGAAGCCGAAGTTGTTCTTCACCGCCAGATCGATCTTCATCTCCCGCGCGGTGTTCGCACAGTAATCCAGGTCGCATTCCGGATCCTGGTTGAAGAGGTTGATGGTCGGTGGTGACACCTGGTGGTGCAGCGCCAGCACCGAGAAGACCGATTCGATACCGCCCGCGCCACCGAGCAGGTGCCCGGTCATGGATTTGGTCGAGTTGACCACCAGCCGCTTGGCGTGATCGCCAAAGGCCAGTTTGATCGCGTTGGTCTCGTTCAGGTCACCCAGAGGCGTGGAGGTGCCGTGGGCGTTGAGGTATTGCACCTGATCGGCATTGATGCCGGCGTTTCGCAAGGCGGCGCTCATTGCCCGGCGCGGGCCATCCACGTTGGGCGCCGTCATGTGGTACGCGTCGCCACTCATGCCGAAGCCGCGCAGTTCGGCGTAGATCTTCGCGCCGCGCTTCTTTGCATGCTCGTACTCTTCGAGCACCAGCACGCCAGCTCCTTCACCCAGAACAAAACCGTCGCGGTCCTTGTCCCAAGGGCGGGAGGCGGTGGCCGGGTCGTCGTTGCGGGTCGACAGCGCACGTGCCGCGGCAAAGCCGCCCACGCCCAGCATCGACACGCAGGATTCGGCACCGCCAGCAACCATCACATCTGCATCGCCATACTCGATGAGCCGGCCGGCCAGGCCGATGCTGTGCAAGCCCGAGGTGCAGGCGGTGACGACGCCGATGTTCGGGCCGGTGTAGCCGAAACGAATGGCCAGGTGGCCAGAGATCATGTTGATGATCGAGGCAGGCACGAAGAACGGCGAGATGCGGCGCGGGCCGCGTTCAACCATCGTGCGAACCGTTCGCTCGATCTCCGGCAAGCCACCGATGCCCGAGCCGATGAGGCAACCAATGCGCTCGGCAGCCTCCTCGGTCAGTTCATCCCCACTGGGGAGCCCCGCATCGAGCACCGCCTGAATACCAGCGGCCACCCCGAGGTGGATGAAGCGATCCATGTGCTTGGCATCCTTGCCGGGCACATAGGCTTCCAGATCGAAGTCCTTGACCTCTCCTGCGAACTGGCAGGCGAGCCCGGAGGCATCGAACTGGGCAATCTTGGCAATGCCCGAACGGCCGGCCGTGAGATTGGCCCAGCCTTCGGAAACGGTATTGCCGACCGGGCTGATGAGCCCCAGGCCGGTGATGACGACACGTCGACGGGTCATGCGTACGAATCGGAACTGTGGCTGGGGAACACGGGGCCGGTCAGGCCTTGGCGTGGGCCTTGGCGTAGTCGATCGCCAACTGGACCGTGGTGATCTTCTCGGCCTCCTCGTCGGGGATCTCGATGCTGAACTCGTCTTCGAGAGCCATCACCAGCTCGACGGTGTCCAGGGAATCAGCGCCGAGATCGGCGACAAATGCCTTCTCGTTGCTGACGTCGGCTTCCGGAACACCCAGTTGCTCGGCAATGATCTTCTTGACGCGTGCTTCGATATCGCTCATGACTCCTCCAGGAGGTTGCGTAAAACGGGCCGGATTCTACGCTGGCGGGTGCCAGCTCCGGCGGTGGGACTCAGTTCATGAACATGCCGCCATTGACGTGCAGTTCAGTACCTGTGATGTAACCCGCCTCGGGGGAGGCCAGGAAGGCGACCGCATGGGCGATCTCGTCGGGCTGGCCCAGGCGCTGCAGAGGGATCTGCTGCAGCAGCGCGGCCTTCTGGGCCTCGGGCAGGGAATCGGTCATGTCGGTGGCGATGAAGCCGGGGGCGACACAGTTGACGGTGATCGAGCGGCTGCCGAGTTCGCGGGCCAGCGCGCGGGTCATCCCGGCCACGCCGGCCTTGGCCGCTGCGTAGTTGGCCTGGCCCGGGTTGCCCGAGGCACCGACGACTGACGTGATGTTGATGATGCGGCCATGGCGCTGCTTCATCATGGGGCGCATGACGGCGCGGGCCATGCGGAAGACGGCCTTGAGATTGGTGTCCAGCACCGCATCCCAGTCTTCGTCCTTCATGCGCATGGCCAGGGTGTCGCGGGTGATGCCGGCATTGTTGACCAGCACGTGCAGGGCCCCGTGCTCCTTGACCACGGCTTCGACCAGGGCGTCGACACCAGCCGGGTCGGTCACGTTCAGGCAGGCGCCACGGCAGCCTGGGTAGGCGGCCAGGGCCTCGGTGATGGCGGCGGCACCCGAGTCGGTGGTCGCGGTGCCGATCACCTTCATGCCGGCCTCGGCCAGGGTGCGGGCGATGGCGCGCCCGATACCGCGCGACGCCCCCGTCACCAGGGCCACCTGGCCCGCCATGCTTGTCGACTCGCTCATGCCAGCAGCCCCTTCACCTCGGCCAGCGAGGCCGGATCGAACAGCGATGCACTGACGGCTTCACCGTCGATGCGCTTCACCATGCCCGCAAGAACCTTGCCCGGGCCGCACTCGACGAAGTGCGTGGCACCGCGCGCCCGCAGTGCCTGCACCACCTCGACCCAGCGCACCGGGCCAAAGGCCTGGCGGTACAGCGCGTCGCGGATCGCATCGGGTTCGGTCGGGCTGCCGACGTCGATGTTGTTCACAACCGGGATCGTGGGCACGCAAACGGCGACCTCGGCCAGACGCAGCTTGAGCTTCTCGGCCGCCGGTTTCATCAAACTGGAATGGAACGGGGCGGACACCGGCAACGGCAAAGCACGTTTGGCACCACGCGCCTTGAGCAGTTCGCAGGCTGCCGCCACGCCGGCCTTGCTGCCGGCGATCACGGTCTGCTTGGGATCGTTGAAGTTCACCGCCTCCACCACCTCGCCACTGGCCACCGCCGCGTCGGCACACCCGGCACGGACCGCTTCGGCCTCGAGGCCCAGGATGGCGGCCATGGCGCCGACGCCGACTGGCACGGCCTCCTGCATGGCTTGTGCACGCAGGCGCACCAGCGGCAATGCATCGGCCAGGCTCAAGCTGCCCGCCGCGACGAGCGCACTGTATTCACCCAACGAGTGGCCGGCCACGGCCGCTGGCACCGCACCGCCTTCAGCAAGCCAGGCCCGGTAACAGGCAACGCCGGCAGCCAGCATGACCGGCTGGGTGTTCGTGGTCAGGTCCAGTTGTTCCTTCGGGCCAGCATGAATCAATGCCCCGAGATCCTCGCCCAACGCTGCAGAGGCTTCGGCCAAGGTCTGGCGGACAGCGGGGTGATCGCCCCAGGCGTCGAGCATGCCGACGGCCTGTGAGCCCTGACCTGGAAAGACGAATGCGAACGAACTCATCGAAACACCATCTGGCGAAAGTTGTGGTCAGCCGGGCTCAGAAATCGAGCAGGACGGCGCCCCAGGTGAAGCCGCCGCCAACACCTTCGAGCATCAACGTGTGGCCGCGCTGGATCTGACCAGAGCGCACGGCGTGGTCCAGTGCCAGCGGGATCGATGCGGCCGAGGTATTGCCATGCTCGTCCACGGTCACCACCACGTGATCCAGCGGGACCTTCAGCTTGCGGGCCGTGCCCTGCATGATGCGGATGTTGGCCTGGTGAGGGATCAGCCAGTCGATGTCGGCGGCGGTGCGTCCTGCGGCTTCGAGCACCTCACGGGCGACTTCGTCGAGCACCCTCACGGCCAGCTTGAACACGGCCTGGCCATCCATCTTGAGGAGCGGGTCGCCAAGGACCTGGCCGCCAGACACGGTGCCTGGCGTGCAGAGGATGTCCAAGTGCTGGCCATCGGCATGCAGGCGGGTGGCCAGGATGCCTGGCTCGGCCGAGGCCTCCAAAACCACCGCGCCGGCGCCATCGCCGAACAGCACGCAGGTGGTTCGGTCGTTGAAATCGAGAATGCGCGAAAACACCTCGGCGCCGATCACCAGCGCACAGCTTGCGGCGCCGGAGCGGATCATTGCGTCTGCCACCGACAGGCCGTAGACGAACCCCGAACACACCGCCTGCAGGTCGAAGGCCGGGCAGCCCTGCACACCCAGCTTGCGCTGAATGATGGTGGCTGTGGATGGGAACACCATGTCCGGGGTGGACGTGGCGACAATGATCAGATCCACGTCTTCTGCACTGCGCCCTGCTGCCTGCAGCGCATGGCGCGCGGCGTCGGCGCCCAGATCACTGGAACTGACCGATGGCTCGGCGAAGCGCCGGGCACGAATGCCAGTGCGCTCGACGATCCAATCGTCTGAGGTTTCCAGGCCTCGCTCAGCCAACTGGGCGGCGAGATCGGCATTGCTCACGCGCCTCGGCGGCAACATGCTGCCGGTGCCGGTGATGCGAGAGTAGCGGAAGGTGGGAATGCGGTCGGGCACGGGGGTCTAGGCGGCGGGGCGCACCGGCTCGCCACCGGGCTGGGCGGGTGCGGCCTGCAAGGTCTCGACGATGCGTTCATGCACCTGTTCGAGCAGGCGGTTGCGAGCCGCATCATAAGCCCGGGACAATGCTCGGCCGAAGGCGAAGGCATCGGCCGAACCGTGGCTCTTGAACACCAGGCCCTGCAGGCCGAGCAGCGCGGCGCCGTTGTAGCCACGCGGGTCGAATCGGGCGCGGAAGTGCTTCAGCACCGGAAGCGCAACCACTGCCGCGATCTTGGCCCACCAGTGGCGCTTGAACTCCTCGCGCATGAAGTGGCCCAGCATCGAGGCCAGCCCTTCGCTGGTCTTCAGCGTCACGTTGCCGACGAATCCATCGCAGACGACGATGTCGACAGTGCCCTTGAAAATGTCGTTGCCTTCGACGTTGCCGTGGTAGTTCAGCACACCAGCAGCGCCCGCGGCGCGGAGCAACTCTCCGGCCTGCTTGATGACTTCGCTGCCCTTGATCACCTCGGAGCCGATGTTCAACAGGCCCACGGTGGGTTCGGGCTTGCCTTCCACGGCCGCCACCAGGGCGCTGCCCATGACAGCGAACTGCAGGAGGTGCTCCGCGCTGCAGTCGACGTTGGCACCCAGATCCAGCATGGTGGTGAACCCGGGCCGCTCGTTCGGGATCACCGAGGCGATCGCCGGCCGGTCGATACCTTCCAGCGTCTTCAGCACATAGCGAGAGATGGCCATCAGCGCGCCGGTGTTGCCGGCGGACACGCAGACATCGGCCCGGGTGCGCCCCTCCAGATCAGCCTTCAACTGACTGATGGCGACCCGCATGGAGGAGTCCTTCTTGCGGCGCAGGGCGACCTCGACCGGGTCATCCATCGCCACGATCTCGGTGGCTGTCACCAAGGTGCAGCGCGGCCATTGCGCTGCCGGGGCAAGGGCCTCGGCGGTGCCAACCAGCAGCATGTCGACATCTGGGTGGGTGTCGAGGAACTCCTTGCAGGCCGGCAGGATGACCGACGGCCCATGGTCGCCCCCCATGCAGTCGATGGAGATGCGAACCCGATCCAGGGGCGTCAATTTGAGCGCGTACGGCACGGTCTGGAATGGCAAATGCCGCAGATTGGACTGCGGCATTGTGTTCGGTTCGCGGGAGCAGGCATGCGCCGGCCCGGCTGCGGGCGAAAGGTCAGGCGTCGGCCTTGGTCTTCAACACCTTGCGACCGCGGTAGAAACCGGTCGGGCTGATGTGGTGACGCAGGTGCGTCTCGCCGGTGGTGGATTCGATCGCCGTGCCGGGCTGGACCAGCGCATTGTGCGAACGGTGCATGCCGCGCTTGGACGGCGACTTCTTGTTTTGCTGGACAGCCATGGGACGCTCCTGGGGCACCGCATCGAGCGGCACGCTGCGGTGCCCTGCCTGGCCCCGGATCGGGAAAGCCCCCGACGCGACACACAGACCGACACCAGCACAAGTTGGACAAGCCGGACGGCAGCCCCATACAAGTGGCGCCTTTCCGGGAAAGCCCGCGAGTGTATCACGGTCGGCCGTGTCATGGCGACCCTGGGCGCGGCTGGCTCAGACGGGCACCGGGGCACCCTGACGCGGGCCCCAGGTGCCCGGAGTTCAGGCGCCCGGCTTCTTGCGGAGCTGGGCCAATGCCGCAAAGGGATGGGCGGGCGGAGCTTCGCTTTCCGGCTGATCGTCTGCCGGCATCGGCAGCGGCGTGGGGCAGGCGTCATGCCGAGGGACCAAAGGCAGGGCCAGCAGCAACTCGTCCTCGACCAGGTCGCGCAGGTTCATCCAGCGCTGCAGCTCCAGCACATCGTCCTCCAGCTCGGCGTCCAGAGCCTCGGCCTGGCTGCCGTCAGGCACGAATCGGATCCAGCGATCCAGGTCCAGCGGCACAGGCACCGCCCCCAGGCAACGCTGGCAACGCATCGCCAGCGCCGCCTGCGCTGTCAGGCGCATCCAGATCTCCGGGGCAGAACCTGCCAGGGGCCGCAGGTCTCCCTCGACCTGCCAATGCACCTCGGCGCCAGGCGTTTCGTCGGGCAGCACCGATTCAGCCAGGCGCACAAGTTCCGGCAACGGCCAACGCCCACCCTGCTCGCCGTGCTCGGCGGCCAGCGCGGCGACATCTAGCCGCAACGGATCGACGGGTTTGACTGTCATGGCGCCAGTGTACGGCCCGGTCGCGGCCCTGCCCGATGGGACAATCCGTCCATGTCCGGAGTTCCCTCCCCCGCGTTGCGCCTGATCCTCGGCTCGACCTCACGCTACCGCCAGGAGTTGCTGAGGCGTCTGCACGTGCCGTTCGAGGTGAGCGCGCCCGATGTCGACGAGACGCCGCACGCCGGTGAAGCCCCTGCCGCGCTGGCCCTGCGGCTCGCGCTGGCCAAGGCCCATGCGGTGGCCCGCCAAGCGGGCATCGGCGCTGTGGTCATCGGCTCCGACCAGGTCGCCGATGTCGATGGCGAGCCGATCGGCAAACCCGGCACCCACGAACGTGCCGTGGCCCAGCTGCGCGCGATGAGCGGGCGCGAGATCGTCTTCCAGACCGCGGTCGCCGTGGTGCGCGCCGACATCGGTTTCGAGAGGGCCCTTCTGGCACCGGTGCGGGTGCGCTTCCGCACGCTCGGCGACGCCGAGATCGAGCGCTATCTGGAACTGGAGCAACCCTACGATTGCGCCGGCAGCGCCAAATCCGAAACGCTCGGCATCGCCCTGCTCAGCGCCATCGAATCTGACGACCCCACTGCCCTGGTCGGCCTGCCGTTGATCCGGACCTGCGAGTTGTTGCGCGCTGCGGGTCTGGATCCGGTGTTGCTTGCAGGTATGTCGCCGTGAGTGCGCCCACGACCAGCGGCCGCCTCGTGCTGGTGCCGAACGCCCTGGATTTGGGTGCCGAACCCGAACCCATCGACGCCATCCTGAGCCAACCAGTGCTGCGGCGTGCCGCCGGCCTGACCCACTGGGTGGTGGAGAACGCCAAGACGGCACGATCCTTCCTGAAACGCGTCGATGCCGTACAGCCGCTGGGCACGCCGCTGCAGGCGCTGAACATCCAGGAATTGCCGCGCCCCCGAAAAGGCAGCGGCGACTCGGTGCCGGACGCGGCATGGCAGGCCCTGCTGGCCCCGGCGTTGGCTGGCCAAGAAGTGGGTCTGCTTTCCGACGCGGGTCTGCCGGCGGTGGCTGATCCCGGCGCAGGCCTGGTGGCCGCCGCGTACGCACTTGGCGTGCGGGTGGAGGTGCTGACGGGCGCCAGTTCCCTGACGCTGGCGCTTGCTGCCAGCGGCCTGAACGGCCAGCGCTTTGCCTTCGAGGGTTATCTGCCTCAGGCGCCTGCCGACCGGCAGGCCCGCGTGCGCGAACTGGAGCAGCGCTCGCGCCGCGAGGGGCAGACACAGTTGGTGATCGAGACCCCTTACCGCAACGAAGTGTTGCTGCAGGCGCTGTGCCAGCAGTTGCAACCGTCGACGCGCCTGGCGGTGGCCTGCGGGTTGACGTCGGCCGGCGGCTGGTGCGAGTCGAAGACGGTGGAGTCCTGGCGGCGCCAGATTCAAATGGCCGGACGCTTGCCCATGCCGGACAAACTGCCCGCCGTGTTCATGTGGCTCGCCGCCTGAGCCACCACGCCGCCAGCGCGATGCCGGCCAGATCCGCCAGAACATCGGCGGCCGAGGCATCGCGGTAGGTCGTCAGGCCCTGGGCCAGTTCGATGGCGATGCCATAGGCCAGCAGGCCTGCCGCCAAGACCCAACCGGGGCGGTAGCCTGCCCGAGCCCCAATCACCCACAGCACGCCGAACACCAAGGCGTGCTGGAGCTTGTCAGCGTGCGGGAACAGTGCCCCGCCTGAACCGGTGGGCAACAAGGCGATGACAAAGATGGCCGCCAACGCAGCGGCAAACGCCAAGCGCCAGCCGGCGCGCGGCGTCACGCCTTCGCGGCGCCGCCCAGCAAGGCCGCGACCTTGCGCTTGGGACGGATGTTGGGGGACAGGCGCGTCGGCGCCGGCACAGCGGGCGCGCTGCGCTCCCAGGCTGCGGGCTCGTCACTGGGACGCGCCTCGTAGGGCTTGTCGAAGAACGGGTCGCGGGGTGCTGCACGCGGCTCATAGCGGCGCGGCGCCGGGCCGGCTGCGCTGGGGCTGGCCGGCGCACGGCTATCTGTGCGTGCGGGGCGATCATCGTCACGCAGCGGCCGCCGGGCGGGTGCCCGCGAGCGCTCGTCTTCGAGTTCCAGCGGATCGAGATCGATCTTCTTCTTGATCAGCTTCTCGATGTCACCGATCAGTCGTGCATCGTTGCGGGTGACAAGCGTGAACGCGAGTCCCGAAGCGCCGGCACGGCCGGTGCGGCCGATGCGGTGCACGTAGTCTTCGGCGTTGAACGGGACGTCGAAGTTGAAGACCGCCGGCAGATCGGCGATGTCCAGGCCGCGCGCGGCCACGTCGGTGGCGACCATCAGATCCACCTCGCCGGCCTTGAAGGCGGCCAGCGCCTTGAGCCGCTCGTCTTGCGACTTGTCCCCGTGCAGGGCCGAGGTGCGCAGGCCGTCGCGCTCGAAAGAGCGTGCCAGGCGGGCGGCGCCCAGCTTGGAATTGACGAACACCAGCGACTGGGTGATGCCGCGCTCCTTGAGCAGGTGCAGCACTGCACGGCGCTTGTCGTCGTCGCCCACGCTGAAGAAACGCTGCTCAACGTTGGTGGCCGTGGCATTGGGGCGCGCGACCTCGACCAGGATGGGATCCTGCAGGTAGCTGTTGGCCAGGCGTTTGATTTCCGGCGAGAAGGTGGCCGAGAACAACAGCGTCTGGCGCTGTTTGGGCAGGTAGCTCAGGATGCGCTGCAGGTCGGGCAGGAAACCGATGTCCAGCATGCGGTCGGCCTCGTCGAGCACCACGTACTCGACCTGGTTCAGCACCGCGTTCTTGGCCTCGATGTGATCCAGCAGCCGGCCTGGCGTGGCGATCAGGATCTCGACGCCAGCCTTGAGCTCCAGCGTCTGCGGCTTCATGTCGATGCCGCCAAAAACCACCGCCGCCCGCAGGTTGCAGTGCTTGGCATAGGCCTTCACGTTGTTGGCCACCTGGTCGGCCAGTTCCCGCGTGGGTGCCAGCACCAAGGCACGCACCGGATGGCGCGCCGGAGAGGCGCTGGAGTTCTCGTGCCGCATCATCTTCTGCAGCAGCGGGATAGAAAACGCGGCGGTCTTCCCGGTGCCGGTCTGGGCGGCGCCCATCACGTCCCGGCCTTCCAGGACGATGGGAATCGCCTTCGCCTGGATCGGCGTCATGCTCATGTAGCCCTGGTCGGCCACCGCGCGCAGGAGCTTGGGATCCAGCGGCAGGGTGTCGAAACGTGCGGGGGGAGGGGCCTCTTCGGCCGGGGCCGCGAAGGCCTGGGGGTCTGATGTCATCACCCGGCATTATCGCAGCTACACCGGGCGACTACACTTTCGCACTTGGGGTCTTTACCGGGTTTTTCTATAAACCGCCGCCCAAGACGCGGCTTTTCAGGGATGCGGGCATGATTCTGGTCACCGGCGGAGCCGGCTTCATCGGCAGCAATTTTGTGCTGGACTGGCTGGCAGCCAGCCACGAACCCGTTCTCAACCTGGATGCCCTGACCTACGCCGGCAACCTGCGCAACCTGGAGTCGCTGCAAGGGGACGCCCGCCACGTCTTTGTTCGCGGCAATATCGGCGACCGCGCACTTCTGGACAGCCTGCTCGCCCAACACCGGCCCCGCGCCATCGTCCACTTTGCTGCCGAGAGCCATGTGGACCGCAGCATCCACGGCCCGGGGGAGTTCATGCAGACCAACGTGCAGGGAACCTTCACGCTGCTGGAGGCCACACGTGCCTACTGGGCCACGCTGACACCAGACGAGCGAGGCACCTTCCGCTTCCATCATGTGAGCACCGACGAGGTCTACGGCAGCCTGGCGGCCGGCGCGCCAGCTTTCACCGAAACACATCCCTACGAGCCCAACAGCCCCTACTCGGCCAGCAAGGCGGCGAGCGATCACCTGGTGCGGGCCTGGCACCACACCTATGGCCTGCCCGTGGTCACCACCAACTGCTCGAACAACTACGGCCCTTACCACTTCCCCGAAAAATTGATCCCGCTGATGATCGTCAACGCACTCGCCGGCAAGCCTTTGCCGGTGTACGGCGATGGCAGGCAGATCCGCGACTGGTTGTACGTGAAGGATCACTGTTCGGGGATCCGGGCTGTTCTGGCACGGGGCCGTGTGGGGGAAACCTACAATATCGGCGGCTGGAACGAACAGGCCAACATCGACATCGTGCACAGCGTCTGCGCCCTGCTCGACGAGCTGCGCCCCGACCCGGCCGGGCCCTATGGCCGCCTGATCACCCACGTGGCCGACCGCCCCGGGCACGACCGCCGATACGCCATCGACGCCCGCAAGATCGAGCGCGAACTGGGCTGGAGGCCGGCTGAGACCTTCCAGAGCGGCATCCGCAAGACGGTGCAGTGGTACCTGGACCATGCGGACTGGGTGGCCGACGTGCAGAGCGGCAGCTACCGCGACTGGGTCGAACAGAACTACGCACGCCGCAACGCATGAGGTTCCTCGTACTCCCATTCCTGCTGTCCGTCCTGGGCACGTTCGTGACCTTGCGTCTGTTCGGGCGATCGATGCTGTGGCACCACCACAGCTCACGCACCGCACCGCAGGCCCTGCACTTTCACCCGGTGCCACGCCTGGGAAGCGTGGGCATCGGCTTGGCGCTGTGCCTTGGCGTGATCCAACTCACGTTGGCGCCGATCCGGTTCTCGGGCCCGCACGCACAGGTGCTGGCGGTCTCCTTGGCTGCCGCCTCGATCGGGTTGCTGGAGGATCTGACAGGATCCGTCAGCGTGCGCATGCGGTTGGCGTGGGTCGCGACCGCCGCCGTGCTCTGCAGCACCATCGAAGGCGTGCGGATCATCCACACCGACCTGCCTTGGGTGGACAGCCTGCTCACCCAATCATTCGCCGTCTCGCTGATCCTGACGGCTTTCGTCATCACCGGGTTGACGAATGCGTTCAACATCATCGACGGCCTGAACGGTCTCGCCTCGGCCTGCGCCATGATCATCCTGGCCGCCATCGGGTACGTGGCTTTTCTGGTCAATGATCTGTGGGTGGCGGCATTCGCCGCAGTGGCACTCGGCGCGATTGCTGGCTTCTTCGTCTGGAACTACCCGGGGGGATACATCTTTCTCGGTGATGGCGGTGCCTACCTGTGCGGCTTTGTCGTGTGCGTGCTTGGCCTGGCCTTGCAAGCCCGCAACCCGGGCGAGGTATCGCCCCTCTTCCCCCTGCTGCTCTGCATCTACCCGGTGGCTGAAACTGTCTTCTCCGTGTACCGGCGGGGCCTGAAGCGCAAGCCGGTCAGCCGCCCTGATCGGGGGCACCTCCACAGCCTGCTGTTCAGGCGGCTCGACTCCAGGCTGCGGCGCCGCCTGGGGGGCGGTGACCGGCGGCGCAACTCCAGCACCACGCCCTACCTGTGGGCGCTTTGCCTGGGCTCGGTGGTGCCGGCGGTCTTCATGTATGACAGCTTCTGGCTGCTCGCCATGTCGATCGTGGTCTTCGTGCTGGTCTACCTGGCTCTGTACCGGAGCATCGTCCGCTTCAAGGCGCCCACCTGGCTGTGAGCGCCGTGCCGGGTTCAGTGCGACGCCGGATTCTCCTGTTGACGCCACGATGGCCGTATCCGGTCATCGGTGGCGACCGGCTTCGCATCTGGCGCCTCGCCCGGGCTGTCGCCGAACACCACGACATCACGCTGCTGAGCCTGTGTGCCAGCCAGGGCGAACTCGATGCCCCGGCGCCCGAGGATGGCGTGTTCACATCGGTGCACCGCATCCTGCTGCCACGCTGGAGATCATGGTGGCAGGCGCTGGCGGCAGTGCCCGGCCGGTCGCCGATGCAAGTGGCCTACTACCGCAGCCAGGCGTTCCAGCAGGAGGTTGACCGCTTGGTGGGGTCACACGACATGGTCTGGTGCCATCTGGCACGAACGGCACCCTATGCCCGGCAAGCGGCGGTTCCCCGCTGGCTGGAGATGACCGACGCGGTGTCGCTCACGATGCAGCGTGCTTCCGAGACTTCACCGTCGCCCTTCAGCCTGCGGGCGGCGGTCTTGCGCATGGAAGCTGCGCGCATGCGCATTTTCGAGCGGGAGCAAGCGGCACATTTCGATCTGCTGAGCCTGGTCTCGGAGGTCGATCGCGACTTCCTCTTCTGTGACCACGCGCCTGTGCGAAGCCATGTCGTGGTTGCCGGGAACGGCGTCGAGCTCGCGCCGGGCGCCCTGCCCGCCATGGTCGACAGGCCGCGCGGCGTGGCCTTCATCGGGCAGATGCACTCGATGGCCAACCGCGATGCGGTGGCCTACCTGATCCGCGAGGTGTGGCCCGAGGTGCGCCGCCGCATCCCGGATGCCCGGCTGCATCTGATCGGCCCGATAGCCGCCAGCGATGCGGCACGCTGGGGGCGCGCAGCGGGCGTCGTCGTCGAGGGCGTGGTGCCCGAACTGGCTCTCACCCTTGCCGGCTGCCGCGTGGGGGTGTGCCCGGTGCGCCTGGGGGCAGGGGTCCAGAACAAGCTGCTCGACTACATGGCGCACGGGCTGGCAGCCATCACATCGCCGGTCGGCCTTGAAGGCCTTGGCGCGCAGGCGGGGCAAGACCTGCGGGTGGCGCACTCGGCCGCCGACTGGATCGACCAGGTCTGTGAACTGCTCACCGATGCTGACATTGCCCAGACGCTGGGCACCGCCGGCCGCACGCTGGTGGAAGGCCGCTACCGATGGCAGCAAGCACTGGCCCCGGTGCTGCAGGCCCTCGACCACCTGGGCGAAGCGCGGAGTCAGCGAACGCCGGAACGGCCGGCATGACCTGCCGACTCGAGCAGGCGGGCCACCTCCTGCTCAAGTTGCCGGTTGAACGGGCCCGCCGAGGCCGCCGGACACTCGCCTTCGCTGTCGGCCAACCCAGCCAACATGGCGTCAGCAAAGCTGCCGTCACGGTAGAGATGCACGTGCTTCAGGCGCCGAAGTTGCCGGAAGGCTCCGATGTCGGTGGCCACCACCGGCCGGCCGCACATCCGGGCCTCCATCACGGGTCGGCCGAAGCCCTCGGATCGTGAGTGGACCCATGTCAGGTCGCACCGCCTGAACTCCGAAACGATCCCTGCCAGGGACAACCTCGGCAGCACCGTGACCCGATCCCGCCAGTCCGCCGGCAGGCGGTCGACCCGAGCCTGCGCGATGGACAGGTTGTCACCGAACCCAAGCACTCGGATCCGATACTGCGCCGGATCGCCCAACTGCTGGAGCAGGTGCAAGGCACCCCGAAAGTCCTTGTTGGCACCGGTTCCACTGCACAGCAGGATCGCGTGCACCCCCCGATTCCGTTCAGGAATGTCATCGGGTGCCGAGGACCGCAGGGCGGACTCGAACGCATAGAAGGGATTGGCCCACAGAAACTGCGGACACCGACCGAACTGTTTCAGCCGGACCAACTGTCGCTGCGTGTGGCGTGACACGGTGGCCACCGGCCGGCCCAGGCGGGCGTGCCAAGCCTGGCAAGTGCGTATGTAGCGTGCGGCCAGCCCACGCTGTGCGCGCTTGTTGGGAATGAGATCATGAATCACCATGACCGAGCGGCCCGCACTGGCATCCCACAGGCTGCCAGAGTTGTACGGGTACACGGTCAGGTCACAGCGGTTCCAGCGAGCCACACAAGGAGCAACCATCTGCTCGAAGACCACGAACAAGACGTTCTGCAGCCACGGAGGCGCTCTGTTCAACCACTGGGGCGCCTTCAATTCAAGGTGCTCTGCACCCACTCGAGCGAAGCAGGTTTCAAGTTCACGGGCGTACAACGGAATGCCCCGTGACTTCAGACCGGCGAAGTAATTGAAGACAAGCACCTTCGCAGGCGCGGCGTCTGTCTCCTCGATCAAGGACACCTCGAAACGGGCGGGGGCGCCTTCGATGCGCGCCACGCAGTCAGATCAACCGGCACGGTAGGCGCCAAGCGAGGTCAGGCACACCGCAAGCGGCTGGGCGATGGGTGACAGCCCGAGGTCTCTGGGCGCTACGGCCGAACCGGACACGAACTCCAGGTGCACGGGCGTGGTGCCCTCGCCACCTGCCACCTCCAGTTCCACTGCCATCGCTTCCTTGGACGCCCCCGTCCAGCGCACGACGCTGTAGGGTCCGCCATTGGCGCGCAAGGCGATTTCCTGCGGCGCCGGCAGTTCCTTCGGATTGAAGGGGTGCATCATGAGTTCAACCCGGTAGCGCACGTCTGCGGATGTCCCGCGCAGACGCGTCGTGAGGTGGCCGGTACGACCCGTCATCCAGGTGCCTACCCGATCTGCACGATCGAAACCCGCGAACTGCGCGGCAGAGTCACGCACCCCCGGGCTGGCCATGCCCATTTCGACAGGGAACCCCAGGTCCAGCCCGTACGACTGCAGAGCCAGCGCGGCCACTTGCCGGGCCGGAAAAGTCTTGAGGTATTCCGCGAAGTCGAACTTGGGCAATGGCATCGGCTCCGCCCGAAGTGCATCGGCGAGATTCTGGTAGACCTTGACGTTGCTGCGGCCGCTCCCGTAGTAGTAGTCGTAGTACTTCATCTGATCCTCCTTGCCATCTGGCGCCAGCCATACCGCCGGTATGCCAAGTGCCTCCGCAAAGATCAGGCCGTGCAACGAGCTTGAGATGACCCTGTCGGCGCCGACCATGCCCGCGATCAGGCCGGCTGGCGAATCATCCACCGAGATGAAATCCTTGGCATGGTGCGGATGCAGTGCGCGCCACTCGCGGTCATCTCGGTAATGAGGAATGATCTTCGTCCCGCCAGGGTGTGCACCGCCTCGGCGGCGGGCCTCGTCGATCTGTGCCCGATAGAGCACCGGAATCAGGCAACCAGGGTCGAAGAACGCCTGAATGCCAGAGATATCGATACCGTTGCGCCTCAGCATTTCGGCAGTCAACGGCCCGCGGACCGCGTGAACGGACAACTCTGTCACACCTGGCGCAAGGGCCAGCTTGCTGCCCTTGGCGCCGGTGCCCCAGATGATGTCGCCGTTGCGTGCGGTATGGAGCACCGAACCGATGGCGAGCAATTTGCGTTCGCCCGGTCGCGGAAGGCGGGTGAGTAGCTTGCCAACCTGCTCGACGATTTCCTTGGAGGCGATGTCCCCGAAATTGCCGGTCGTGAACAGCCGACTGTCATCGCCACCGTCCAACTTCTTGCCCTTGGCATCCCACCAGAAAAGCGGGACAGGCGGTGTGGGTTCCGGCAGGACAGGCAGCGGTGTCGGCCTGGGCCAACTTTCGGGCAAGGCAGGCACCTGGTCTGCCAGGCCGACGCTGCGCTGGACTGGCGCGAGGTTGGCTTCGACGGTGGAAAGGGGCATCCGGACCACAGCGCAGGCTTCGTCATTGATGCCGTAAGACACCACCACGTCGGCGCCCTGGATCACGAACCCGCAGGGATAGATCACCTCGGCGACCGCCTTGTTGAGCTTCTCCATCTCGAAGCTGCTGCCTCGGGGATTGGGCAACGGCAAAGGCTCTGCCGAGGCGGCCAGCAACTGAAACGGAGACTGCGCCTGGAACCGATAGAACGCAGCACAGTATCTGCGTCCGGCATCCGTCTTGTAGCTGGAGTGCGCGATGGCCAGGAAGGTGTCACCCCGGTCCAAGGGCTGTGCACTGCCCCGCAAGTGCCCGTATCGGCTCTGATAGCCGTTCGACCAATGATCCACGTGCGCCGTCCGCGCGGGAATCCGGTCGGCTTGGTCGAAATCAACACTCAGGACCACATGCGGCTGAATCGAATAGGTCGCCCAAACCCCCCCGTCGGACTCGAACAACATCCAGTTCTTTTCGATCGGGTCCCGCTTGAACTCGCGGGAGATCTCCCGCGCCTGCCCGGACGGCCGAAGCCCAAGCTCGTCCATGGCGACGATGAACTGGTGGTTGCGGGGCCGGTTGGCGCCATCGTTCCAGATAACGTGCAACTGCCCGCCAAGCCGGAGATAGCGGGGATCGGCGTGCCAGACCTTCGCGCGGTGGTTCAGTTCGTCTGCGCAAGCAAAGTCGATCAGGTCGGACAGTGGCGTCAAGGTCGATTCGATGACCTTCAGGTCATGTGTCAACTGGCAGGTCGCCATGCGCCGCAGATCGGTGTTGTCGGCGACCACCCGATAGCACATCGAATAGCCGTCGGCCCTCGCCACCAAAGTGGGGTTGAACACCCGGAAGCGCAGCGCCGCCGCGGCCTGTGCGTCGGCCACATCAGGCGATGCGCCGCCTGCCAGCGCCGCCTGGACGAGCAGATCCCGAACTTCTTGGCGCCAGATCATGGGCACCAGACTGAGGTTGTCGAACACGATGCACCCCAAGGGCGCGTCCTGCGGCATCTGTGGCGGAGTCGGGTGGGCTGTGGTGTTCATCGGTCAAGCTGGAATGAGGTGCAAGATTGGCGCTGACATGTCACTGGGGAAAGCGGCGCCAGCACGGATCGCGGGGCACTCACAAGGAAGGCGAACTCACGCTCCAATGCTCCCGGAACAGGTACATCGGCGCGAGGCTGGGCTGATCCACATTGACATTGTCCAGGAGCGCCACGGCGTCATGGGCGACAAACGTCGGCGCATCAACCATCCGCATCAGCATCCGGGTGCCCTTGCGGACGGGCTGGCGCCCTGGGGCCCCTGGTCCCGCGCCCATGGCGTCCACCGCCTTCAAGGCGGTGTTGCCCAGTGCCAGGCCGAGGCGCACCCGGCTGGCTTGGTGGTAGCTCATCGCGAACTCGTGCAGGCCATAGCTGGCAGACCCCAGGAACTCGTGATGGCCCCACTCGGCGCTCGAAAAGCTCAGGCCCATGGCCTTCTGGATGGCAGGCAGAACGGGCAGCCGCACACCCTCCTGGAGTTCCAGCGAACTGGCATAGAAGCCTGGCTCGATCCGCAGACCCAAGGCATCAGCGATTCGCCGGACCAGATGCTTGTAGAGATGGTTGCTGGGGTGGTCAGGTGTCAGGAACAATTGGGCCGCCGCATGGTGTTCAGCGATCCAATCTGATACCGGCAGATCCACTTCACCATTGCGTTCGTTGGCCTGCAGCCGTGTCGTCGTGAAATCGATCCAGTCGCCCAGTCCGTCGCCGAATGCAGACGGATCGAACAGGTGTTCATAGAACGCGTCGAACCCCATGTCAGCGCGCCCCAGTTCGGCCAGGCGCGGCAAGCCCCATTCGCTGTTCTTGCCCCAGGTGCGCTTACGGACTTGAGGCCAGTAGCCGCCCCACTGCAACCAGGGGAACTTGAGCGTCTTGACTCCCGCTGTGCGGCACGCCGCCTCAAGATGCGTCGTGTTCCAGGCTTCGCGATTCAACACGGGGCTGAAGATCACCCAGTCGTACCGCGGCAAGCGCTCATAAGGAAAGGGCGTGTTCGTTCGGATGAGCTGGAAGTTGACCAGCATGTCGACGCGGTGTTCTCCCGTGGCGTGCCTGGCCAGAACATGGCGCAGGACACCCGCATGGCAGCCACCGTAGACCAGGATATTCATCGGAAAGTCCTTGTCATGCTCACCGCATATCTCCCAGGTGCTCCGAGCTGTATGGGCTGTCCAGTTGGCGAAGCACGCTGTCCAGTATGGGAAACGGTGCGGCCATGGCCAAGCGCCTCAGGTCGATGGGCTTTGGCGGCAAGGGACCGACCTGCGCGGCCCAGTCCAAGGTCACCACGCTGCCCGCGCGCAGCGCCAACGGCGTGTCCAGGGGCAGCCCCACTGACAACATGTAGTCATGGAACTTGGTTCCGTCGCCGGGCAAGCCATCCGCTGCATCGGGCACGTCGCACCATCGAGCGGGAATGCCGTAGGCGTGGCTGATGATCAATCCGTGCAGTGAGGTCGTCAGCACCGCATCGCAGGCACAAACCTCGTCGATGAAGGCCTCGATGCCCGCATAGCCGGCTCGAAGCACTGGAATCAGGGCGACGCCGTCGCCAACGTGCAATGCATCGGCATGCGAGAAGTGCGGGATCAAGCCCAGGCGTCGCCGGCCTGCCAGTGGTCGCGGCCGGTACAGCCTGGGCAGGAAGCACGCGGGGTCGCCAAAGGTCTCCGGGCACTCTGCGCCGCTGCGTCGCACCAGTTCGCGGGTCAACGGCCCGCGAACGGCCCGGTAGGTGGCCTGTCCATTGAGCTGATCCGTCATGCGCGGCGTCCCGCTGCCCCAGACGACGGTGCCGGCCTGGGCGAACTTCACGACCGACCCGATGGCCAGGATGCCCTGCCCCCTGGAAACCCAGCGAGGTGGCACCCCGCTCAGCTTCTCGACCACATAGGGGTTCAGGATGTCCCCGACATTTCCTGGATAGGGGGTCTCCATCCACCACAGCGCCGGGCGGCGCTCTTCCGGGATGGCCAGTCGCCGCGCCCGCTGGTCCAGATCGACCCGAAGGAGTCTGCTCTGTGCCCAGGCCCGATCCTCCGGCGCGCTGCCGCCAGCGAGCCGGCCCAGAACGGCAGCGGCTTGGTCCAGCCGACCTGCGGCATGGTCTGTCTCTGCCAGGAACCGGGTGGCGTGATCGATACCGTCCGTGCAACGTGCGGTGACGGCCTGCATCACCGCGATGGCCTCGGCAGCACGGCCAAGGCGTTGCAGCAGGCGGGCCAATCTGAGCGCCAAGGAGGCATCTGTGGGATCGATCTCGTGAGCGCGGCGCAGCATGACCAACGCCTCCTCGGGACGCGAGGTCCGCCCGAGTTCGCCCGCTTCGCGCTGCAGCACGGCCTTTCGCCGCGCATCCGCAAACAATGGAACAGCGTGCTGAAGCGCACGCCCGATGTGGTGGCTGACCTGGCCGCTTCGCCCGAAATAGAAGGTCTGCCCCCTTTGCAGAGGCCATTCAAAACCAACCTGCCCAGGTGAAAACAGCAGCAGGTTCAAGGCTTGCGCGTGCCGTTGCCAGGCCTCCTCGAGGAAGTAGTCGTCAGTCGCCACCAACTCGGGGTGTTCGGCCTCAATTCGGGCAATGAGTGCCGCAAAGGCCAGCCCGGCAGGCGTGTGATTGAAATAGAGGATGGCGGGGTGGAAGCAGCGCGGCGATGCGGCGGGATCGTGGTCACGAAGGTAGCGGAAGTCGCGCAGGAACGCGGCGAAGTCCGCCGGGCCGGCCGCAAGGAAATCGGGGCGCTGCGCCAACCGGCAGTCGACATCCATCCACAGCACGGGGCGCCGATGCTTGCGAAGCATTTGGTCGTAGAAGGCCGCCTTGCGTCGACAGATCGCGATCCAATCCACTCCCGGCGCGAGCGACAACTCGACGATGTCGCTGTCCAGGCCCAGCCGCTCACAGTCTGCCCGCAGAACCGCCGCCGCGTCATGGTAGTAGCGGTCGCCAGCAAAGAAGCTGATGACCACCGGCATGTCCAGTCGCGACCGCTTGCGCCAGGCCACGATTCGCGTGGAGCCCGGCAAAGCTTGTTCCGACGCAGGTTGCTGGCACACGCTGACACGCTGATCGCCAAATGGCCAGGCCAGCCTGCCGTCTCGCAGCCCGCGCGCATAGTCCGGCACTGCATGCAGTGCACCCTCGCACAGCACGCTGACCGTCGTGAGTCGGCGCCCGTCAGCATCGCACTTCGCCATCCAGCCGTTGTCTGGGAAATCCTGGCCCGGAGCCGGTTCGTAGGCGGCGGCCAGGCAGGTCTGCTCAAAGAAGTACGGCGTGTTGTAGATGGCCAGCAGGCCCCCCGGGCGAATGCAGGCATCGACCGTGGTCAAGCCCTCGTCCAACGCTGACATTGGGAAATGGCTGGCGATCTGGTCCTTGCCTTCCGTGGTCGGGTAGCGGCAGAAGACATTGAATGCCGTCACCAGATCGAAAGGGCCGTGCTCCGCCAGTGCCTGGGCGGAAGACTCGAAGATGGTGATCGAGGGCCCACACCGCGCCACAGCCTCGGCCAGCGCCTCCGGGTTCACATCGCAACCGAAAACCCTGGCGTCCGGGAAAACCGACTGGATGTCCAGACACTCGTGGCCTGTCGAACAGCCGAAGGAAAGGATCTTGAGCGGCCGGTCGACAGCCCGCCAGCCCGGCATTGCGGCCAGTCTGCTCAACAGATGGAGGTTGCGGCCTTCACCGGTGACCGTGGAGGCCTGCAGCCGCTTCATGGTGGATTCACCCGGCGTCGCGGGCTGCGCACTCGTCATGTGGAAGCCATTGCCCGGGTTCGCGCCAGGTAGGCCTGGCGACATGCTTCGAACAACTCGCGTCGCAGGATGTAGAGCCCGCTCCAGGGCTTGATGGGCCCCGCAAAGTGGAGCAGTTTCGCCTCGTCGGTCACGTCCCGGCTCGGCATGGCGTTCCAGGCGATGTCCAGTTCCAGGCGGTCGAACCGCGCGTACACGTTCAACACATCCTGGTCGTTCATGCCGTAGTGGGTGATCAACGGCATCGCGAATGAGGCAAAGCCGTCCCGTCGCATGCGGGCCAGGTTCATGACCACGACCCCCGCGTTGAACGCCGGGAAGTCCAGCGTCCCCGCCGCATGCATGCTGCGGCGCAATCGGCACGCCTTGTCGCGCGGCAGTTGCCGGGCCGCCCGGTACACCATGTTGTGCCCGCAGCGCCAGGCCTCGTCGGTGCTCGACTTCCCTGCCAGGGTCCTGTCGCCCAATTCCAGGGACCACAACGCCGCCAAGTCCCCGCGCAGCAGGATGTCGACGTCAAGATAGATCACCCTGTCCAGATGCGGCAGCAGATCCGGCAGAAGCAGTCGATCCATGGTCGAGACCGTGGTGTGCGCGAGCATCTTCAGGCTGTCGCCATAGGCGACATCATCGAAGTCGTAGAGCGTCAGCGTCAGGAGATGGCCGAACTCCCGACCGAGCCGCTGGCCGTAGTCCGGGCCCAGACCGCGGGTCATCACGTGCACGTGGACAGGGCCGGGGGTTGATTGGATCAATGACTCCAGCACCACCGGCAGTTGCTCGGCCAGGTGGTGGTCGACCGCGAACGCTGCCTCGATGACCCCCTCGGACGCATCGCGAGCCACGCCGAATCGCGCGGCATCCCGTCGAAGCGCCTGAGCAGCGGCTGCGGCATCGAATGTCGCCGGCTCAAGCGCGATGTCGCGGCTGCAATAGGCGTCAGCAGCCACCACATCGTCACGGCACATGTCACGCCATGCCTGCCTGACAGCCTCCACCGAGTGCCCGCTGAACACCAGGCCCAGGACATCGGCGATCCGCTTTTCGATCCGGATGCGGATGGCATTGAATTCGTCGTCGTCCAGTTCCACGAGGCCCTCGAACCGGATGTCTGACAAGCTGCGAGGCCTGAACTCCACCGGAACCCCAATGGCGCGGCAGGGCAGGTAGCAGTGCAAGCGCGATGTGATGACCTTGTCGAATGTCTGGTAGTTGTCGAGTGCCGCCACGGAATCCTGGAGGTTCTCGAGGAAGGTTCGATCCCGAACTTCCAAACCGGCATGAGACAGGGCCGTCACCTGGCAATGTGAGAAATCGCCCTCGCGGTCGCGATAGTCCACCAGCGCCACCCTGGCGTCGTCCGGCAACGGGCCGGCCTGGCCCGAGGGCGCGTTGTCCGAGCCGAACAACTTTCCGACCGTGGTCGTCAGACACCCGCTGAAGAACGCTTCCACGCCCCGCTCGCGCAACAGATAGACCGTGGTCCAGTCCCGACACCCGATCGGAGCCCACCTTTGTAGGTAGCCCACGGCTTCGTCAGTGAGCATCGAGCGATCGTTGACATGAAACGAGATGAAGATCGGGCAGAGATGATCTGGAAACGGGAAGTCGTAAAAGCGCTTGAAGTTGGGATGCATGTACCAGCCGAAGGCCAGCATCCAGGTAGGTTCCGCAGGCGAATGCGCGGACGCCAAGTCGCGGTCGACCAAAGACAGTTCGACCTGGGCACTGGGCGAATCGAGCCGCCATGCCGGCGCCAGCCGTTCGGCGAGCCCCTGCACGCCCGCTGCCAACCCGGGAATCGGGCTGGCGAACCGTACGTTTGCAAAGCGGACGATGTTGGACAAGCTCGCCAGGGTT
>Ga0075156_10000104_pt1 | contig 40592 bp, 35 predicted proteins | sample JI81AbrownDNA_FD_70966 | JGI IMG/M metagenome (GOLD analysis project Ga0075156, IMG submission 70966) | Wastewater effluent complex algal communities from Wisconsin, to seasonally profile nutrient transformation and Carbon sequestration -... | ecosystem: Engineered > WWTP > Effluent > Algae...
AACGTTTGGTGGTAGTTAACCAGATACCTGGATTCAACCGTACCAAACATGATCAGGAATATAAAAATGAGCAATCCGGCATGACTGCGATAAAAAGGCACAATAATACTTTTCCGTAGTACCTGGAACATCGTGCTCATTTCAATTAAGATTTGCGCAATGATCTCTAACGACAAGCTTGCCATCAAATGCAAGCTTATTGTTTTCAAACGCCTGGTGGGAAGTTATGAGGAATGAGATTCCTTCAGCTTGTCTTTCGTTGATAACCGATAAAAGCAACGGAATAAAGTTTACATCAAGCGTAATTAACGGCTCATCCAGCAAAATTAGTTTTGGCGAACCTATAAACGCCAGCAAAATCGAAAGCTTTTTGATCATGCCACTGGAGTAGCCTCCAACAGCTTGGTTCAAAAAATTACCTACCTGCAAATGATCAATTAACGCTTCAAGTTGAGCTTGATCAGCATTTCGTGTTTGGCGGAAAAATTGAATCAGTTCGGTTCCGGTTAACGTGGGTGGGAATTGTGGCTCAGCTTCTGCGTAAGAGACTTGCTTTCGGTAGACTACAGGTGACTTTTTCAGATCAACGTTAGCTACGCTCACGGTTCCTTCAAACGGACAAATGCCTGCAATAATTTTAAGGAACGTTGTTTTGCCAGAGCCGTTGCCTCCTTCAATCCAGAATGTACCGGAAGGAATTGTTAAATCGGGAATCTGCAGAACAAGATGTGAGCTGTATTTTTTGGAAAGGTTTTTTATTGCCAGCATACTAAATAGGTGTGCCTCGTTTGCAAACCATTACACCTTGGAGGATAAATTTTGTAAAACATAAAAAAAGCCCCGGGAACCACCCCGGGGCTATCAACCAAACCCCTCAACCTACCCGCCCCGGGAAACCCCGAAACGGATATTATCTTAAACCTGCTTATATAACGACAGGTGTCTCATTTAAGTTCTCAAACACAAAATCAGTTTCGTTTTTCAAGTCAATAAAAATTACGGAATCTTTACTCACCTTACCCGACAATATCTGTTTTGACAATTCGTTTAATAATTCGCGCTGCAAAACTCGTTTCAGCGGGCGTGCACCAAACTGCGGATCGTATCCAAGCTTCGATAATCGTTCACGCGCTGCATCTGAAATATCAATTTTCACGCCAGCTTCATCTAATCTTTTTCTAATCAGGTCAACCTGAATGTCCACAACCTTGCGGATGTCTTTCTGGCTCAGCGGACGAAACATAATGATCTCGTCAATCCTGTTTACAAACTCGGGCCTTACGGTCTTTCGTAAAAGCGCCAACACTTCATCTTTCGTGGTTTCGAGAACCTCGAAATAATTCTCATCATTGATTTTCTCAAAGCTTTCCTGGATCAGGTGTGCTCCGATGTTGGTAGTCATGATGATGATCGTGTTCTTAAAGTTTGCTACGCGTCCTTTGTTATCCGTGAGCCTTCCGTCATCCAGCACCTGTAACAAGATGTTGAATACATCGGGATGTGCTTTTTCGATCTCGTCAAGCAAAATCACTGAATATGGTTTTCTTCGAACCGCCTCCGTTAATTGTCCGCCTTCCTCGTATCCCACATATCCCGGGGGTGCGCCAATCAACCGGCTCACGCTGTGACGTTCCTGATATTCACTCATGTCAATACGCACCATGGAATTCTCATCATTAAAGAGATAATCAGCGAGGGCCTTCGACAATTCTGTTTTACCCACACCGGTTGTTCCCATAAAAATGAATGAACCAATCGGACGTTTTGGATCTTGTAAACCTGCACGACTTCTTCTTACGGCATCACTTAATGCCTGTATGGCTTCTTCCTGACCGGCTACGCGTTTGCTCAACTCTTCTTCCAGATGTAAAAGCTTCTCACGATCGCTTTGCAGCATTTTGGAAACGGGAATGCCGGTCCATTTCGCTACAACTTCAGCGATATCTTCGCTGTCAACCTCTTCTTTTAGCAAGGATTTTTCGCCTTTTGTTTGTTTCATCTGATTTTGAAACTCATGCAGTAATTTTTCAGCCTCGGTGATTTTACCGTACCGGATCTCCGCTACTTTTCCGTAATCACCGGCTTTTTCAGCCTGTTCCGCTTCAAACTTCAGTTTATCAATATTTTCTTTTCCTTTCTGGATACCATGCACAACTGCTTTCTCACTTTCCCATTTCGCTTTCAGTGAATTGCGTTCTTCCGAAAGTTCTGCGATCTCTTTAGTTAATACAGTCTCTTTGCCTTTGTCCTTTTCCCTGCGGATAGCCTCACGTTCAATCTCCAGTTGCATGATCTTACGATTCAACTCGTCAAGCTCTTCGGGCAATGAATCCATTTCCAACCGAAGTTTTGCTGCAGCTTCGTCCATCAGATCAATTGCCTTATCGGGTAAGAACCGGTCGGTGATGTAGCGGCTGGATAACTCAACAGCCGAAATAACAGCGTCATCTTTAATGCGCACACCGTGGTGCAGCTCGTATTTATCTTTTATCCCACGAAGGATGGAGATAGAATCTTCTACAGAAGGTTCATCCACCATAACCGCCTGGAACCTGCGTTCCAATGCCTTATCCTTCTCGATATATTTTTGATACTCTTTTAAGGTAGTCGCCCCAATTGCGTGAAGCTCACCGCGAGCCAACGCAGGCTTCAATAAGTTTGCAGCGTCCATCGCGCCTTCGCCACCACCGGCACCAGTCAAGGTGTGGATCTCATCAATGAACAAAATGATCTGACCATTTGAATCGGTAACCTCTTTGATAACGGCTTTCAAGCGCTCTTCAAACTCACCTTTATACTTTGCACCGGCTACAAGCAAGCCCATATCCAGTGAGACTAAGATTTTACTTTTAAGGTTTTCCGGAACGTCACCATCAACGATACGCTGCGCCATACCTTCTACGATAGCAGTTTTACCTACTCCGGGTTCTCCTAGAAGAATTGGGTTGTTTTTTGTTCTGCGGGAAAGAATTTGAAGCACCCGCCTGATCTCTTCATCGCGGCCAATTACCGGGTCGATCTTTCCTTTCTTGGCGAGTTCATTCAGATTTTTTGAATATCGTTCAAGCGACTTGTATTTCGCTTCTGCATTCTGATCGGTGACTTTTGAGCCACCCCGAAGTTCTTTAATGGCTTTTAACAATCCCGCACGGTCGAAGCCGACATCTTTCATTAAAGACGAAACCTTATCTTTTGTTGCAAGCAATGCCAGGAGTAAGTGCTCTACAGAAACATATTCGTCTTTTAGTTCGCGCAACTCTTTTTCAGCGTTTTGCAGAACAGAGTTTGTTGTTGCTGATAGATACGGTTGCTGCCCGGATACATGCGGATAAGAATTGACTATCTCCTCAAGCTTACTGGTAAGGATTACTTCACCTACATTTAATTTCTTGAATACATAGTTGGAAACATTCTCATCTGTTTCCAGGATTGCCTTCAGTAAATGCCCGGGCTCGATAGCCTGCTGCTGTTTGCTCATGGCAATCTCAGCCGACTTTTGTAAAGCCTCCTGAGACTTAATAGTAAATTTCTCGAAGTTCATAAATTGTTCCCCCAGCACTGAGCTACAAAACACACTCCACGAAGGTTAACCTTACGGAATCAGAAATTTTGACATTTATTTTGATAGATTTAACAAGTAAAAACGGCCATTCTGGCTTATAAGATGTCAAAACGCGGAGAACAGGTTTTAAAACAGTTTCCGAAGGCGATGATTGTGGAGGCAGCATGGGAAGTTTGCAATCAGGTTGGAGGAATTTACACAGTCATTCGCTCGAAAGCGCCCTCTATGGTTGATCATGCACCCGGCAGTTATTGCCTGGTTGGGCCGTATCTCAATAAAAATATTCAGGCTGAACTTGAACCGCTGGATGATTCACAGGATATTTTCGGACAAGCTGCGGCTGCATTACGAAAAAAAGGATACGATGTTCAGTATGCACAATGGCTAATTACCGGAAAGCCGAGAGTTGTGCTGTTAAATCCGAATGCTATTCAGGATAAAACACTGAACGTTGTTAAGTATTTGCTTTGGAAAAATCATGCGGTAAGTACCCCCACACAACATACATTAATTGATCAGGTTGTTGCGTTTAGCTACCTGACAAAACTATTTTTTGACGAGCTCGTATTGCTTGCCGGCAAGGATCAGCCCATCATTGGTCACTTCCATGAGTGGATGGCGGGACTTCCGATTCTGGACATTAAAAAAGAGAAGATGCCGGTGAAAACAATTTTCACTACGCACGCAACGCAACTGGGCAGACATCTTGCGATTAATTCTCCGATGTTCTATGCGCATCTACCTTTTTTCAAATGGGAAGATGAAGCGGGTAAGTTTGGTATTCAGTCAGAAGCACAGATTGAGTATGCCTGCGCACAGAACGCAAATTTATTAACAACGGTAAGTGAAGTAACGGCCAGAGAATGCAAGCACTTGTTAAGACGAAAGCCGGAGGTTATTCTTCCGAACGGATTAAACATTGAGCGGTTTGAAGCCTTGCATGAGTTTCAAAACCTGCATATGAAGTATAAGGAGGAAATTCATCAGTTTGTGATGTCGCATTTCTTTCATTCGTATTCCTTTGACCTCAATAAAACAATGTACCTGTTCACAGCGGGTCGATACGAATACAAGAACAAAGGATTTGATCTTACGCTGGAAGCGTTGGTTCGCTTGAATCAGCGGCTTAAAAAGGAGAAATCGGAACTCACGGTGGTGATGTTTTTTGTTACGAAACGGGAATTCACCAGCATTAAGCCGGAAGTATTGCAAGCAAAGGCCATGATGCAGGAGATTTCACAAACCTGCGAGGCCATTCAAAATCAAATTGGAAAGAAACTTTTCTACGAGAGTACGATCCGTAATGATAATCAGCTTCCGAACCTCAATGAGTTTGTGGATGAATACTGGAAGCTGCGTTACCGCAGAACGATTCAATCCTGGAAGACAAAAACCAATCCAACCGCTGTAACGCATAATCTTGTTAATGAATCGCAGGATGATATTGTTTCATTTTTGAATGCAGCAAAGCTTTTGAACAGTCCAAAAGATCCGGTTAAGATCGTGTACCATCCGGATTTCATTAACACAAGCAATCCGTTATTCGGGATGGAGTATCACCAGTTTGTAAGAGGCTGCCACCTGGGGGTATTTCCAAGCTATTATGAACCGTGGGGGTATACTCCATTGGAATGTATGGCGAGCGGTGTTCCGTCTATTACCAGCGACCTTTCCGGATTTGGCGATTATTTGCTCCATCATTTACCGGAACATGATCAATACGGACTTCACGTGATTGAACGCGGGAAGCGTACATTTGAGTGGTCCGCTAATCAGCTTGCCGATGTATTGTATAAGTTTGTAAATCAATCGAGGCGTGAACGCATTATGCAGCGTAATAATGTAGAGAACAACTCTTCAATTTTTGACTGGTCAAATCTGATCAAGCATTATAAAGAGGCGTATCAACTGGTGCTCAGGTAACGTGTTGTCTATGCGGTTATTTTCATTCTTCGCTATACTTAATTTTACGAAAAGGTCATAGTATTTCAACGTGTTGATGTATACTGACTAAAGAATGTCCGGAAAAATCCTCAAATCGTCAAGTCATTTTCTTTTGTTTCAAACTGTTATTTGTATTGAGAGATGAATAAAATTCTTACCCTCTGCATGTTGGTGAGTCTGTTTGCTTGCCAGAATCAAAAGTTCGATTTGATCATTGAGAATGCTGTAATCTATGACGGATCGGGAGCGCAATCAACAATAGGCGATGTGGGCATCAATTCGGATACGATTGCCGCACTGGGCGATTTGTCAAAAGCTGAAGCCAGCCGTATCGTGGATGCAAATGGATTAGCATTGTCTCCCGGATTTATTGATACGCACAGTCATCATGATAGAGGATTGAACAAGAATCGTGAAGCGCTTGCTGCTGTAAGTCAGGGGATCACCACGATTATTGTGGGGCAGGATGGAGGCTCACACACTCCGTTGAAAGATTATTATGCGCACCTGAAGGATAGCGCGGTGGCTGTGAATATAGGGTCCTATAGCGGGCACAATTCTATTCGCGATATGGTACTTGGGAAGGATTTTAAACGTCACGCCACACAAGCTGAAGTGAACAGCATGATCGCATTGCTGAGATCTGATATGGAAGCGGGGGCTTTTGGATTGTCTACCGGCCTGGAGTATGATCCGGGAATCTATTCTCATAAGGATGAGATACTTTCTTTGTCGAAGGTATTGCCTGAGTACGAAGGACGATACATTAGTCACTTGCGCAGTGAAGATCGCTACTTGTGGGATGCACTGAATGAAATCATTACGATTGGGAGAGAAGTAAAAATACCCGTGCAAATTAGTCACTTCAAATTGGCCATGCGTGGATTGTGGGGTAAGGCAGATACGACCCTTCAGATTTTAGAAAAGGCACGGAAAGAAGGGATCAATATTTCGGCCGACATTTATCCCTACACGTACTGGTCATCTACAATACGCGTATTATTTCCCGAGCGAAACTTCGATGACGAAAAGGAAGCTGCCCTTATCTTAACGGAAATTACTTCTCCTGAAGGAATTATCTTCAGTAACTACGAACCCAATCCGGAATATGGAGGAAAAAGCCTAGCAGAAGTGGCGGTGATAGAAAAGAAGACACCCGGAAAAATGCTTATTGAATTAATTAAACGATTGGACAAATGTGATGAGCAGAACGGAGAAGAATGTAACGGAAGCATTGTGGCTACTAGCATGTATGAAGGCGATATAGAAAAGCTGATGAATTGGAGGTATACCAATATTTGTTCGGATGGTTCTTCGTCAGGACGCCATCCGCGCGGATCGGGAGCATTTACCAAAGTGTTGAACTATTATGTGAGAGACGCTAATGTATTGACGCTGGAACAAGCTATTTACAAGATGACCGGATTGGCGGCAGAAAATCTGGGTATCGAAAAACGAGGCTTCATCAAGCCAGGCTACTATGCAGACCTTGTTTTGTTTGACCCTGCTACAGTAAAGGATAATTCTACCATTCTGAACCCACAAGCAGTTTCTACGGGAATAAATACTGTGTGGGTAAATGGGGTAGAGGTTTATACTGAAAAGGCAGTAGCAAAAAAGTATCCCGGGCACGTGATCCGTAGAAAGTAGTCTGCGAAAGATCAAAAAAGGTTCATCAGCAGCCAGAAAATTGCAAGGACCAATAAAAAAATTGCGATCCATTTCCTTCCACCACCCGTAGACGTGAATTCGTAAGCGCAAATCGGGCAAACCTTGCTTTTTGCATCGATATTCATGGCGCAGGATGGGCACTCCATCTTTTTCATGTCACAAAATGGGAAGAAATTTCCACGCGGCTCCTCACTTTTTCACAGAATTTGCTACCCATAAGGCCATTTCTGCTTGAAAATTGAATTTTTAACGTGGTCTCAAAGTTGAACAGTAAGAAAGAGTAAACAACAACACTATGGCTTCCACCAGCTTAGAACAAGACAACCTGACGGGTAAAAATCACGAAGGTCATTATGCCAATACTCCGGTTAAATATTTAACTGCTTCTACGATTATTGGAGATAAAGTCTTTAACGGCATTGACGAGAAATTGGGAGAGATTCGCGAAATCATGCTCAACCTTGAGGATGGTAGAATAGAATATGTAGTTGTTGAGTTTGGAGGATTTTTAGGGATTGGCGAGAAATACTTCGCGGTTCCATTCAAAGCATTAAAATTAGATACAAGTCGTCACGCATTTATCCTCCATCAAAAAAAGGAAGTGCTGGAAAATGCCCCGGGGTTCGATAAAGAACACTGGCCGGGTGCTAACTCACACGTGATGGAAAAGACATATAACTACTGGGGGAGCTTTATGGGACCTAATACTGGTGCAGACTAGTATTACTTACAGGTATCCTATAAAGCAGAAAAGCTCAGCTCCGTCAGGACTGGGCTTTTCATTTTTATAAGGGGTTTGTTTTTGTGGCTAGCTCAACTGAACCTTGGGATCCAGCATGGCAGTATAACTTTTCCTGTACACCCATAGCAGATAGATGTGTAGTGCAACAATCAAAAGACCCATAGCCATGTTACCGGGCGCCAAAAATGCATGAAACAATAGAATGTTTAAGCTGATGGGAGCCAGGATGATTAATGACAAGGGGGTGAAAAAGTTTAGCAGAAGAAATCCTCCCAGTAAAACTTCAATTCCTTTTACCATCGGAAAGAAATATCCAGCCTGAAACAATCCACCCATAAATCCTTCGGCAGCTCCAGGTTCAGCCGGTGGGGGAGGCATTGGTAAAAAATGAAGGAAGAAATTTAATCCAAACACTACGTAAATCAGGCCGAGTAATGAGCGCACAATTGTTGTGGATATGGTTTTAACTTTTATAGACATACTTGATACGGTTTTATAGATTATGTTGAGTAGTTTGATTTATGCGTTTACGAGCTCTTCTTCAAATACCGGGTAATCGGTGTAGCCCTTTGCGTCCGATGAATAGAGCGTACTGGAATCAAACTTGATGTTCAGGGGAAGATTTTTGTTAAAGCGGGCGATAAGGTCCGGATTGGAGATGAACGGACGTCCGAATGAAATCAGGTCGGCAATTCCCATGTTGATGACTTCTTCCGCGCTGGACAAGGTGTAGCCACCTGAAAGAATGATTGTGTTTTTGAATTTCCCCCGAATGGATGTTTCTACAAGGTCAAGCACATCGGGCTTCTGGCCCGCACTTTGATCGGTAATGTGCAAATAGGCAATTCCGAGCGTGTTTAGTTCTTCGGCCAGGTATCCATACATCACGTCAACTCCGGGATAGTTTTGGATATCATTAGCTGTTCCGAAAGGCGAGAGGCGAATAGCGGTTTTATCTTTTCCGATAGCTTCGCTGATTTCTTTTGTCACTTCCAATACAAAACGGGCTCTGTTTTCAACTCCACCGCCATATGCATCCATGCGTTGATTCGTGTGCGGAGATAAAAACTGTTCGAGCAAGTATCCGTTTGCTCCGTGAAGTTCAATACCATCAAAGCCGGCTTCGATAGCATTTATGGCGGCTTGTACATATTCTCGTTTTGTTTCAAGGACCTGTTCCATGCTCATCGCATGCGGTGTTGCGTTTGGTTTCATTCCAGCCTGATCCGTCCAGATTTCTCCGGGCAGCGTTACTGCCGAAGGTGCCATCAATCGTGCGCCTGCCGGCAAATTCAGGGTATGTCCAACACGACCCGAGTGCATAAGTTGTACAAAGATTTTTCCGCCAGTTGAACGGACTGCGGTGGTAACTTCTTTCCAGGCCGCGATTTGTTCAGCGGAGAATATTCCTGGTATGCGCGCGTAGCCTAATCCATTGGGAGAAGGAGACGTGCCTTCGGTAATGATCAATCCGGCTGTAGCACGCTGCGTGTAGTATTCCGCGATCAGACTGTTGGGTATGTTATTAATTGCCCGGCTGCGCGTCATCGGAGCCATTACAATCCGGTTTTTTAATTCAGTATTGCCCAGGCGGTACGGAGTAAGAGAGGTTTTGCTCATATTGATTGAATTATATATTTAAATTTTTCGATACGTTTTGGAGTAAAAAAACCCAGTTTTCCGGGTGCATAGCTATGGAGACGCAAAAGCCATTCTTTTAGTTCATTGATACATTGAAATTCTTCGATATATTTTAAGAAAAAATTTTTTAAACGAATTTCAGTTGGGAAATGGAGGAGGTAAATTCTTTTAGGACCTTTTCATTCAGGTTGTACTTGTGGTTCCGGCCTTCTTTTTCAGGTTCGATCAGACCAGCCTCAATAAGAACTTTGATGTGGTGGCTAACAGAAGGCTGAGCAAGCTCACTTTCCTCCTGGATGTCGGAACAGGCACCACAACCCCCTTTTTTGGAGATGTGTTGTAAAATCTTGAGCCTGTGGGTATCACCCAGGGCCTTGGAGATCTTTTCGATTTGTTTCGCTGTTAATGCCATTTATTGAAAGATGCAAATATATCAGTAGGTAGTCATACGAGAAAACCCTGCATAAAGTTCCGGTTCGTCAGTCGGGCGACAAATCCCGGGAAATTCGGTTAAACTAAATCCGGCAAGAGGTTGTTTACCGTATATTGATTGTGTTAAAACGGAATCACTATGAGAAATTTTAGTAAGATTGGATTGATGCTGGTTGTTGTGCTGTTCGCGGCTTGCTCCGGAAATGGCCAGAACAAACCCGCTGAACCTAAAAAAGAAGAAGTAAAAGCTATGGAAAATAAACTCGAAATAAACCGTACAGAAGAAGAATGGAAAAAAATCCTCACACCTGAGCAGTACTATGTGCTGCGGCAGAAAGGAACCGATGCCCCCTTCTCCGGAAAGTTTTATATGCATAAAGAGAAAGGCACGTACGCATGTGCAGCCTGTGGAAATGAGTTGTTCTCATCCGACATGAAGTTTGATTCTAATTGCGGTTGGCCAAGCTTTGATCGCGAGCTTGCAGGCGGTAAGATTAAGCAGGTACGCGATACAACACATGGTATGATCCGGATTGAAATTCTTTGTGCAAAATGCGGTTCACACGTAGGTCATATTTTTGATGATGGCCCAACGGTTACCGGTCAACGCTATTGCGTGAATTCGACTTCGATTGCGTTTGAGCCTGAGAAAAAGTCCGATAAAAAATAATTGTCTTGTTTTTGAAAACCGGAGGGACGCATGCTTCGACCTGCCTGCGGTAGGCAGGCTTCGCTCAGCATTTTGCGTCTCTGCGTGTTTATGGATGTTATGGTTATTCATTTTTCAATACATCGGCCGGGTTGGTTCTAGCGATCTTGAAAGTTTGTGAGCCAATTAAAATCGCAGCCAGTATCAGAATTCCAATAACTCCGGCAAACATCTCAAACGCTTCGATGGAGGTGTGATTACTAAGTTTCACCAGCATTACCTTTTCGAAAAAGAGGTAGGTTAACGGGAGCGAGATAAATGTGGCAATCGCCAGGAGCACGACAAAGCCTCTGCCCAGTAAAAAGATCAACTTTCCTTCGCTTGCACCCAGTACTTTGCGAATACTGACTTCGCGGAGACGCGTTTCGGTTGTGAACACAACCATGCCTAACAGACCCAGTGATGAAATGCAAATGGCCATAACTGCCATAAATGTAGCCAGCTTAACAGAGGCCCGCAGGCCGTCAAAACCTTCGTTGATCTGATCCTTGTAAAGCTTCGCATGCATGGGATGTATCGCATCGTGTTTCTTCCAGATCGCTTCAATCTTTTCGCGCGTTGCCGGCCAGTCGTTCGTGACGAATTTTACATTTATGTATTCGGCATCTTTCCTTCCGTATCGGAACACCACTTCGTTTGAGTTGTTGTTATCGGCTTTCCCGTAGGTGAAGTCTTTCACAACGCCAATAATGGTCACGTTGTTGTTATCAAGCGTAACCGTTTCGCCAACCGCATCGGAAGGGATCTGGCTCGCGATGTTGAACCGTTTCAGAATCTGCTGATTCACGATCACTTCTGTTTCTTTAGCGCTGTCGGGTTTAGCGGTGAAATTCTTTCCGGCCAGCAAGGCGAAATCATGCAACGGCAGATAGTTCTCATCTACCAGGTTGTGCCACACCATCGTGGAATCGGCCAGATCTTTATCGGTTTTCATGTAAACACCCCAGTAATTTCCTGTGCTGGTGATGAGGCGCGACATCGATACATTTTGTACTTCTGGCAGTGCGCGCAGCTCGGCAATGATCGGGTCGGCTTTATTCCCCTGCAGACTAATGTTTACAATGTTGTCGATTGTGAAACCAAAGTTAAAGGCCAAAAAATGTTTGTACTGCTTATGCATGATCAGCATAGAAGTGATGAAGATGATGGAAATACTGTATTGTAAAACAATCAGCAGTTTTCGCATCGTTATTTTCCGGAACACCTGTACACTCGAAACATCTTTCAATACCTTAACGGCATTGATTTTGGAAAAGAATAATGCTGGGAAAAGTCCCGCCAACAAACCTATTGTGATTGCAAAAACAATGAAATATCCGATTAAGGCAGGCGACACATCCAGCACCAGCAATTCATGCAAGTCGCTTTGCAGGCTTAACAAGTGTGGTTTCAGTAAGACAAATAATCCGAAGGCAAATATCAGTGCCAGTAACGAAATGATCACCGACTCAACCGCAAACTGCCCAATGATGTGACCTTTAACTGCACCGATGATTTTGCGTACACCCACTTCACGCGAACGCCTGAGGGCCCGTGCGATAGACAGGTTGGTGTAATTAAACGCAGCCGAAAGCAGAATAATGGTCGTTATTGCAAGGAAAATCCAGAAGGTGATTTTTCCGAACGTTGCTCCGAGCTGATTGTTAAGATCTTCGCCAATTAAAATGTCGGTTAGCGGCTGGAATCCGAGATACACTTTAACATTGGGAATGAGATTATCATTTTGACGCGCGTAGGCGGTAAGCTTTTGCTGAAATGCTTCCATGTCAGCATCTTTTTGCATCAGTACATACACATACGTGCTCCATACGTTGTCCCATTTCCATTCGCGATCATCCACCTGAAGAATTTCCCGGGTGTTGAGCGATCCCAGCACGTCAAATTTCATGTGTGAGAATGTGGGTACATCTTTCATGATTCCGGTCACCGTGTACTGCCGGTCCTTGTTAAGGGTGATGGTTTTGCCCATAGCGTTTCCATCACCAAATAATTTCCGTGCTGCAGTTTCTGTTAGAACCACCGAAAATGGTTGCCTCAGCGCAGCAGCCATATTTCCTTGAAGCAGCGTAAAGGAAAATACATCGAAAACGGATTCGTTCGACCAGAGTCCGTTTAACGTAACGGTTGTTTCACCTACCTGAAAATCGCCACTATAGCCGGTATGCAAAACAGCGGCCCGTTCAACTTCCGGAAAATTTTCCTGCACGGCCTTGCCTACCATCATCGAGTTGGAGGCATTACCCTGGTTGTCTTTATTTTCAAGCCATTGGTATACACTGGTAATCCGGTAAATGCGATCATGCTTCTCGTGAAATTTATCGTACGAGGAAATGTCTGAAATGATGCCGATCATGAGCAGCCCAACCGCCATGCTGACCGACAGACCCACAATGTTAATAGCGGAGAATAATTTATTGCGCATGATGCTGCGCCCGGAGGTTTTAATGTAGCTGCCTAGCATAATCCAATTGATTAGGAAGTTGATGAATTCGGGTTTTCGGATGGTATAAAGCCGTAAAAATTTAAAAACATCAATGATGTAAATGAGCCGTGCACGCGTTGCACCCTGCGCTTTCAGGTTACGCTGAAAATATTCATGGAGATCTCCTTGCAGATCTTCCAACAAGCCTGGTTTGCAATACCACGACAGAAATTTTTCGGCCCAGCGTGGAGGATGGGTTTCCTTTTTATCCATCCTCATATATTTTTTAATGACATATTCGGGATGAGGCTCCACAAACCATCACGAACTTCTTTAGCTTTCAACAGCGATGCTTTCCCTGTGTTTGTTAACGTATAGTAGCGTTTGCGTTTACCACCACGGGTGCTGGTAGCCTCTCCTAATCTACTTTTCACAAGATCCTTTTCTTCGAGCCTGTTCAGCACTGCATGCACTACGCCTAGCTTGGCTGAGCGGCCGGCACGTTTCTCCAACTCATCGCAAATGGCAACACTGTAAGCCTCGCTCATCAAAGCGGCAATGGTGAGCAAAACAAGCTCTTCAAATTCACCCAGGTTGGTTCCTTTCATACTTCGTAATGATTAATTACGTAAATGTATGTAAAATGGTTATACCAAAAATGTGGGGACGCGAGATTTTGGGTCCCTACGGGATAATGGGAAATATTTTTAAGAATTGATTTTCGCCATTTCCCATCCGATCATTCCCTTTTTCCGGGTTGAATTCCACCGGTATTCGCCCAGAATTCCATCCTTCCGAATCACGCGGTGACATGGAATCAGATAGGCAATGTGGTTTGAACCAACGGCAGAGCCAACGGCCTGCATGGCTTTGGGACTTTGAATTTGTTCCGCAACGCCCTGGTACGTGGTAACGGAACCCATCGGAATTTTGAGCAAGGCTTCCCAAACTTTTACCTGGAAGTTTGTGCCTTTCACAAATACGTGAAGTTTGTCTCCTGAAACCGATGCAGGATGAAATATTTTATGAATAAAAGCTTCAGTCAATTCCTGGTCCTGATGAAACACCGAATTGTTCCAGTGTGCTTTCATTTCTTCAAGTTGGATTTTTGAATCTTCATCTGTTTGAATGAATGATAACCAGCAAACCCCGCGTTCGGTTACCCCAATCAAGCATGTTCCAAAAGGTGTCTCGTGAATTCCATACTCAATGCGAATGCCGGATCCTTTTTGTTTGTATTCCTGAGGTGTTACCGCTTCAAGGGTTGTAAATAAATCATACACACGGGATTGAGCAGATAATCCCGCTGATTCTGCCACCTCTACAAGATTTTTACTTTCCTTGAGCTTTGACTTTAAAAAGTCAACCGTTAAATATTGTAAGAAACGTTTCGGACTGATACCTGCCCATTCGGTAAAGATCCGCTGAAAATGAAAAGGAGAGAGGTGAACCTGCTCGGCTACTTCATCCAGTTCCGGCTGGCGCTGAAAATTTTTTTCCAGGTATTGAATTGCCTGCTCAATGCGTTGGTAGTTGATATCCTGTTCGGCCACGATCATAAAATTATTGTTTTTTTGATAGATCAAAATTGATTTGAACTAAGGGTGTTTTCAACCTGCTTCTTGCTGAGTTCCCCCACCCGTCCTTCGGACACTCTCCCCACGGAGAGGGAATATTTTATTTTCGCTACATTTCAACAAAAACCTCCTTGACTAAACCAACTGACGAAGGCCTGAAGCGTGTAATGGGTACACGTGCACTTATTGCCAGCGCAATTAATCTTACCATTGGTGCGGGGATATTTGCGCTGCCGGCTGATGTTGCCGGATACCTGGGCCCCGCTTCGTGGATGGCCTATGTTGTGTGCATCACACTACTCATGCTGATGCTGTTGTGCTTTGTATCGCTGGGCACAAAGTTCACTGCTTCAGGTGGTGCTTATGTTTATGTGGAAAAAGCGTTTGGGCCATATGCTGGTTTCCTAATCAATTCGCTTTACTGGTTTGGCTATGCCGTGATGGCCGTGGCAGCTGTTATGAATTTGTTTGTGGATAGCTTGTCGGTCTTTGTTCCGCTCCTAAAAGAGCCGGTCGTCCGGATACCTTTTACGGCTTTGATTTTTATGTTCATCGCGTGGATCAATGTCCGCGGTGCGAAACAAGGTGTGCGGTTGGTGGAGATTAATACGGTTGCCAAAATTCTGCCCTTGGTTGTACTGATTGTGGCGGGATGCTTTGTCATCAACTTTGATAACTATACATGGAACGGGTTTCCGCCCCTTGAGCAGTTAGGATCAGTATCGCTACTTTTATTTTTCGCTTTTGGTGGAGGGGCTGAAACAGTCTTGAATGCCTCCGGTGAAATCAGGGATCCGGTTCGTACCATTCCCAGAGGTTTATTGATAGGAGCATTTCTCGTGTTTGTTATTTATTTATCAATTCATTTAGTAGCGCAAGGCGTTTTGGGCACTGACCTCTCATTGTATAAAGACGCACCATTGGCGAAAGTTGCTGAACGGGCAATCGGGCCTTTTGGTGTGACGTTACTCGTGGCCGGTGCCGCTATTTCATGTTTTGGATTAGTGTGCGGAGATCTGCTGGCTTCACCCCGTTTATTATTTGCGGCTGGCCGTGATGGCATTCTGCCAAAATTTTTGGGTAAGGTTCATCCTAAATATGCTACACCGTATTGGGCGGTCATTGTATATGCAAGCGTTGGTTTTATTCTTACCATAAGCGGAGGATTTCGCCAGCTCGCCACCATGGCCAGTGCCGCGTTGCTGATTATTTACCTGGGAATTGTTTTTGCCACGATCAAGCTGCGGAATGTAAACCGTGAAAATTCGTTTAATATTCCCGGAGGAATACTTGTTCCCATTCTTGCACTGGGTGCAACGGTGTGGTTTTTATCGAGTTTGAAGCAGGTAGAGGTTGTTTCGGTAGCAATTTTCCTGGCGGTTATTTCAATACTATATTTTATTTCTAAAATCTATAAGAAGAAATCATGACGCGCATTCAACTCAATTTTCCGGCAGATATTAAATTCTCCTGCGAATTGACAGTTCGTGCTTCTGATTTGAACTATGGAAATCATGTAGGCAATGACTCCATGCTCACGATCATGCAGGAAGCACGCATTCTGTTTTACAGAAGTTTGGGCTATGCAAATGAATTAAATTTTGAAAGTTCTGTCGGACATATTGTTGCCGATGCAGCGGTGGTGTATAAATCAGAAGCTTTTTTAGGCGATACGTTGATTATTCAAATCGGGATGAGTGATTTTAGCAAGTATGGATTTGATATGTTTTACCGGATCACAAACAAAGTAACCGGCAAGGAAGTCGCACTCGGTAAAACCGGAATTGTATTTTTCGATTATGATAGGCGAAAAGTAGCATCAATTCCTGAGACCTTCCTGAACCGGATTAAAAGTTAGTTTAGCCGGAATCAAATGGCTAAATTTCTGATATAACCCTACCTGATATGAAATCCATTTTTTTGATTGTTTTCACGCTTTGTGTTTTATTCGTTCACGCGCAGCAAATCCTCGTCCGCAATGTTACGCCTGTTGATTACAATACCCTTGCGTATCCCAACCTGATGGGTAATACGCAATCAAGTCAGCCACAAAAAGGAACCGTTACGTTACTGGATGGAACAGAGGTTAAAGGGAAGATCACATTCTTTCGGAAGAAGGAGGAAACAAATCTGCTGCGGGTTAAGGTAAATACGGGGGAGGAGAAGAAAGAAATAGAATCTTCACAAATAAAGTCCATTGCGCTGGATCCGCTGCTGTTCGAAAAGAAATATCCCAATAATTATAAAAACCCTGAAAAGAATTTTCAACCAGGTTATGTCATTTTACCTACCGGTGAAAAGCTTACCGGTAAAGTTGCACAGTTCCGGGATTTCAGTGACTATGATTTTTTCGTTTACAACATCGGCTTTCTTCCGGATGGATCGGAAGTAGCTTCGATCTTCAAGGGAGGAAGGTTGGCAGAGTTTGGTCAGGAAATCAACGGAGTGATGCAGGTTTGGGATGGCTATGTAGACGGTTACTTGCTTCGCATGGTTGACGGCAGGTTCCGGTTAAGCCGAAATCCGTACTCAAAAACAAAGAATGAATTTTTTACTTCTATTAAAAACAACATCGCAGATTCGCTGGCGAAAGATGCAGCGCAACGTGCGTTGGTGAGAAGCCTGAAAGATGGTCAGGACTTAAACCAATCGATCGAAAATGCTGCGAACTCAGGTGCTGTAGTAAGTGAAGTATTGGGCAGCGTAGAGATCAACAAAAAAGAATACCTGATCTTTGATACGCGTTCCGGAACAGTCACTGCGGTTAACAAAGATAACCTACAGCAACATGCTCAAAGTCTGAATACAGACTGCGGATCATCTGTTGCAGCGTCATGGGATAAAATGGAAGACTTTATTCGCCAGCTTAATACAGCCTGTAAGTAAAGATTAACGGCTTAACACGGCCTGGCTGCTCACTAATAGTTGCAGGTCGGCATCATTCACCTCTTTCTTTTCATCGGCAACGATGAGGAAATTTTCGTACAACGTATTCAAATCATCGCCTTGCACAGCGTATCCCAGCATCTCAACTCTGTGTTTCAATGCTGCACGACCGCTTCGGGCGGTTAATACGATGGAGGAAGAAGGAACACCCACGTCAGCCGGACTAATGATCTCATAATTTTCGGCATGTTTGAGGAACCCATCCTGGTGAATACCGGACGAATGCGCAAAAGCATTTTTACCCACGATTGCTTTGTTGGCCTGAACGGGCATGCGCATCATGCTGGATACCAGATGACTTAATTCAAAAAGACGTTCCGATTTAATGTTTGTGTAAAGCTCAAGATCTTTATGGACCTGTAACGTCATCGCAACTTCTTCCAGAGAAGTATTGCCGGCCCGTTCACCAATACCGTTAATCGTTACTTCGGCCTGACGCGCACCATTAATCAATCCCGAAATGGTATTGGCAGTAGCCATACCCAAATCGTTATGGCAATGCACAGAGATTACGGCTTTATCAATATTCTTTACGTTCTCCATTAAGTACTGAATACGCTTGCCGTATAAGTGTGGCAGACAATATCCTGTTGTATCCGGAATATTGACAACATCGGCACCTGCAGCTATTACGGCTTCAACCAACTGCGCAAGGAATGCAAGATCTGCGCGACCGGCATCCTCGGCATAGAACTCTACTTCGTAGCCCTTGCTTTTTGCGTACTGAGTTGCCCAGACACCTTGTTCCAGCACTTGCTCGCGCGAGCTGCGGAATTTATGCTTGATGTGAACATCGGATGAGCCAATCCCGGTATGAATCCGGCCGTATCGCGCATGGCGCAACGCTTCAGCCGCTACATCGATATCTTCTTTCTTTGATCGGGTGAGCCCGCACACAATGGTTTCTTTAATCGCTTTTGAAATCTCCACCACCGATAAAAAATCTCCGGGACTTGAAATCGGAAAGCCCGCTTCGATTACATCTACGCCCAATGCTTCAAGCTCTCTGGCAATGATAACTTTTTCTTCTGTTTTCAACTGGCAGCCGGGTACTTGTTCGCCATCACGGAGCGTAGTGTCGAAGATTTGAATTTTTTGAGCCATGGTTATTTTGTCAGATGTTTTTAATTCGATTGAAAAGTAGAAGCAATAAACGAAGCCGTGTTGAGTGAAGTCCTGTCAATGGACTTTACATCCAATTGAGACACAACCCGCTTACCCATTTCCTGCGTATTTAAAATTTTATCTTTTGATGTTTTTGTATCGGCAATGTCCGTTGTGCGCCAGCCTTGCTTTAAGGTTTGTTCAACGGCCTTGATCACAGCATCAGATTCTTCCTTCAATCCGAAGGAAATATCCAGCATCAGCGCTACGGATAGGATAGATGCCAACGGATTGGCAATTCCTTTTCCGGTGATGTCGTGCGCACTTCCGTGGATGGGTTCGTAAAGTCCAACCGTATCGCCAATAGAAGCTGATGCAAGCATACCCATGGAGCCTGCAATCTGTGAGGCTTCATCGGTAAGGATGTCGCCAAATAAATTTCCGGTAAGCACCACGTCAAAACTTTTCGGATTCTGGATAAGCTTCATCGCAGCTGAATCAATAAACTGGTGATCGAGCTTTACATCCGGATATTGCTTGCTTACTTCATTAACGGTTTCTCTCCATAGTCTGGAACTTTCAAGCACGTTGGCCTTGTCAACAGAAGTAACTTTTTTGCTGCGGGTTTGTGCTGCTTTGAATGCTTTGTGCGCAATGCGTTCGATCTCGTATTTCTGATAGATCATCAGGTCGTAGGCAGTGTTGCCTTCGTCTTTTCTTCCCTTCTCCCCGAAATACACATCACCCGTTAATTCGCGGAAGAAGAGAATATCAGAACCTTTTAAGATTTCAGGCTTAATACTCGATGCTTCAAGGAGCTCATCAAACAATTTGATCGGGCGAAGATTTGCGTAAAGCCCAAGCTCTTTGCGCATCTTTAATAAGCCTTGCTCCGGACGAACTTTTAATGTCGGATCGTTATCGTATTTCGGATGGCCAACGGCTCCAAATAAAATTGCATCGCAGTTTTTTAGTTTAGCCAACGTTTCGTCCGGTAACGGATTGCCGGTTGCTTCAATGGCATCGTGGCCGATTTGCGCCTCGTCAAATGAAAATTCGTGACCAAAGACTTCACCGATCTTCTCCAATACCTTTTTTCCTTCGGCAGTTACTTCCTTGCCGATGCCGTCTCCGGGTAGTATGACTATCTTCTTCTTCACGTGCTTTATTTTGGCCGCAAGCCTCAAGCTCCAAGCCTCAAGCTTGTGGCCTGAAGCTTGGAGCTTGCAGCTATCTAAGCATGTTCTTTATCAAATTCTCTTATTTCATTATTCAGACTCAACAAATAGTCGATATCATCATACCCGTTCATCAAACAGGTTTTCTTATACGCGTTGATATCGAAACTTTCCTTTTTGCCATTAAAGCTGATAGCTTGATTCTCCAGATCAACCGTTATTTCGTTTTTTGGATTGGCTTGGATAGTTTCGAGTAATTCATTCAGGAATTGATCGGAAACAACTACCGGCAACAGTGCATTGTTTAATGCATTGTTCCTGAAGATATCTGCAAAGAAGCTTGACACGACCACACGGAATCCATGATCGTAGATAGCCCATGCAGCATGCTCACGACTGCTTCCACAGCCAAAGTTTTTTCCGGCTACTAAAATTTTTCCGGTGTAGGCTGAATTGTTCAATGGAAAATCCGAAACTGGAGCGTTGTTGCTATCATAACGCCAGTCACGAAATAAGTTATCGCCAAAGCCTTCGCGTGTAGTAGCTTTCAGAAAACGCGCAGGGATAATCTGATCGGTATCGATATTTTCAACAGCGATCGGAACTGCGGTTGATTTTAATGTTATGAATTTTTCTTTGCTCATTGCTTTTCGAATTCTCGTACGTCCGTCACTCTACCGGTAATAGCAGCAGCGGCTGCACTTAACGGACTTGCTAAAAATGTTCTTGATTTAGGCCCCTGGCGCCCTTCAAAGTTTCTGTTTGATGTGCTGATGCAATATTTTCCTGCCGGGATTTTGTCTTCGTTCATTCCCAGACACGCTGAGCAACCTGGTTCGCGCAGTTCAAACCCTGCTTCTTCAAAAATTTTATCCAGACCTTCTTTCTTCGCTTGCTCCTGAACTTGTTTCGATCCTGGCACGACCCATACTTCAACCCCGGAAGCCTTCTTTTTTCCTTTCACCATGGCAGCAACTTCACGCAGATCTTCAATGCGTGCGTTGGTACAGCTTCCGATGAAAACATAGTCGATTGCTTTGCCCAGCAGTTGCGAGCCCTGCTCAAGGCCCATATAATCCAGTGATTTCTTAAACGAAACCTGTTCGTTAATTTCCTTTAATTCATTCGCAGTCGGGATGCGATCCGTAACTTTCATGCCCATTCCGGGGTTAGTTCCGTAGGTGATCATCGGGGCGATGTCGGCAGCATCGAATGTTAAGACGGTATCGTACTTCGCATCCGCATCGGTTTTTAACTTCTTCCACTCTTCAACAGCCTTATCAAAGGCTGCGCCTTGCGGAGCAAACTTTCTTCCTTTAATGTAGTTGAAGGTTGTTTCGTCCGGAGCAATCAATCCGCCACGCGCTCCCATCTCGATGCTCATGTTGCAGATGGTCATGCGTGCTTCCATCGACAGGTTGCGGATGGCATCACCTGCATACTCCACAAAGTATCCGGTTGCACCGCTGGCTGATATTTTCGAGATGATGTATAAAATAATGTCTTTGCTCACGACACCTTTGCCAAGCTTGCCGTTGATCTCGATCTTCATCGTCTTCGGCTTGTATTGGAGGATACATTGCGTGGCAAGTACTTGTTCCACTTCTGATGTTCCGATTCCAAACGCCACGTTGCCGAACGCTCCGTGTGTTGAAGTGTGACTGTCGCCACACACGATCGTCATTCCGGGCAAGGTCAATCCCAGTTCCGGCCCGATGATGTGCACAATTCCCTGGAAGGGGTGGCCTAGATCGTATAGCTCGACACCAAACTCAGCGCAGTTCTTGCGAAGGGTTTCCACCTGATGACGCGATAATGCTTCTTTAATCGGGAGATGTTGATCTTTCGTAGGCACGTTGTGATCCGCTGTAGCGGTCGTACGGCTAACATTGAACACGCCAATGCCGCGTTTGCGTAAGCCATCGAAGGCCTGCGGACTGGTAACTTCGTGAATAAAATGACGGTCGATGAACACAGCATGCGGGTAACCGTCAGCATGCTTCACTACGTGCTTATCCCAGATTTTTTCAAAAATTGTTTTCGGTTGCGACATGCTTAAATAACAAGCGTTAGTTTGCTATGGCCTATTTAAAAAACAAAACCGTCCTGACGATAACATCAGGACGGCTTGCCGGAATTTAAAAACCTCCGGATGGTTTCAACTGCTAATATGAAACTTATAACGCCTACACGAAAGGATTATTTGAAAAAGTTTGTGCTTACGGGTGTTAGTTAATTCGTAAGACTTTTTTGAAGCATCGCTTTAAATGATGTAAAGCTTTTATCAAGTAAGATGGTTTGCTTTTTATTCTTGATAAATATTTTCAGTCGATCAGGCAAATCAATTGAGATATTGACTGCTTCTTCAACCACTTCCAAAAATTTAGCTGGATGCGCAGTCTCTAAAAAAACACCAGTTGAATTTATATTCACCTCTAAATATTTCTTCAGTCCCAAGTATCCAACCGCTCCGTGAGGATCCAGGACATACTTGTTATTAGTAAACACATCACGCATTGCAGTTTGTGTTTCTTCATCTGAAAAATCAAAACCTGAAACATCTGCTTTAAGTTTTTCAAAATCATTTTGGTACAGATCAAGCATCCGCGCGAAGTTGCTGGGATTGCCAACGTCCATCGCATTGCTGACCGTAACTTTTGAAGGTCGTGGATTAAACTTGTTAGTTTGAAGATATTCCGGAACAATATCGTTGATGTTGGTGGAGGCAATGAAATGTCTGATCGGCAAGCCCATTCGCTTTGCGATCAGTCCTGCAGTGAGGTTTCCGAAATTTCCGCTGGGCACAGAGAAGACAACTTTATTCTTTTCCTTCAATCTCGACCACGCATAGAAATAATAAAACGATTGCGGAATAAGACGTGCAATGTTGATGGAGTTGGCGGAAGTCAGGAAAAATTTAGTCTTCAGCTCTTCATCTAAGAACGCTTCCTTTACCAATCGCTGACAGTCATCGAACGATCCATCAACTTCCAATGCGGTAATATTTTGGCCGAGTGTTGTAAACTGCTTCTCCTGAATATCACTCACTTTCCCGGAAGGGTAGAGCACAACCACCTTGGTTCCTGGCACTCCTAAAAAACCATTCGCCACGGCACTGCCCGTATCGCCCGAAGTGGCTACCAGAATAACAATCTCTCTTTTTTCTTCTTTCGCAAAATAGCCCAACAATTGCGACATGAATCGCGCACCAAAATCCTTGAACGCTAAGGTTGGTCCATGAAAGAGCTCTAATGCAAAGACATTCTTTGCAAATTCAACAAGCGGGGCATCAAAGGAAATTGTATGTTCAATAATTCTTTTCAACTCGGCAGTCGGAACGTCATCTTTTAGAAAGGCATGCGCGACTTCAAGTGCGATTTCCTGAAATGATTTTGTGTGTAGCGTATCGAAGAATGCTTGTGGCAAAACCGGAATGGCTTCCGGCATGTAGAGGCCGTTGTCAGGCGCCAAGCCTTTCAGTACGGCTTCCTTTAAGCTGACTTTATGATTTGGATTATTTGTGCTGTAGTACTTCATGATAATTTGTCAGGTTGAGCCTGTCGAAACCTGTAGACTCTAAAACGTCTTCGACAGGCTCAGACTGAGATTTATGCTAATTAACTATTCTCGCTCCTTCCTTATTTACTTCCGAAACATACACTTCACTCTGCAAGCCGATCCTTTCAAACTCTTTTTGCATAGCCGCTCCAACTTTTTGAGCAATAGTTTTCCCCTTACAAAAAGCAAACACCGTTGGTCCGGAACCCGATATTCCACAACCCAAGGCACCTGCTTCAACGGCCTTCGCCTTGATTGAATGAAAGCCAGGAATCAAAACTGCGCGAAAGGGTTCAGCAACTACGTCTTGTAGTGAACGGCCAATAAGCTCGTAATCGGGTTTCATCATCCCTGCTACCAAAGCAGCTGTGTTGCCCCATTGCGTGATGGCATCTTTCAACGGAACTGATTGTCTTAATACTTGTCGGGCATCACGCGTTTTAACTTCTACATGTGGATGTACAAGAACACATATAAGTTCGGGTGGTGTAGGCACTTCAATGATATCCAACGGATGGTTATCGCGGATTAAAATTAACCCACCCAGTAAACTGGGCGCGGCATTATCGGCATGCGCAGATCCACAGGCAACAAATTCAGCCTGCATCACGAATGGAAGCAATTCACTTTTCTTAAGCTTGTCTCCCATTAAATGATTGATGGCTACAACTGCTGCGACCGCGCTAGCCGCGCTTGATCCCATACCGCTGCCCAGCGGAAGATTTTTGATCAACGTAATTTCAGCACCTTGTGTGCTCTGGATTGCTTTTAAATACTCAAGCACGGCAACGCCAGCAGTATTTTCTTCAGCGTTTAAGGGAAGTTTGCCGCCATCACCTTCGATGTTTTTAATGGTGACTTTGCCTGAATCATTTAACGTGATAATCACTTCATCGCCTGGTGCATCCACAGCCATACCCATCACGTCAAACCCGCAGGAGACGTTACCGATGGAAGCAGGAGCGTATGCGCGAACGGATTTTTTCATGCTATAATCTACTACCTATTCTGATAATATCAGCAAACACTCCGGCTGCTGTCACTTCAGCGCCCGCGCCCGGACCACGAATAACCATGGGCCGTTCATGATAACGTTCGGTGGTCAGTAAAATAATGTTGTCGCTTCCTGATAATGAATAGAAGGGATGCGCGCTATTTACAGGCTTTAATTCAACGTTTACTTTTCCATTCTCCAATACCGCCTGGTAGCGTAGCTTTTCTTTTTTTGATTCAGCCTGCGCGCGTAAGACTTCAAAAGCAGCATCGTGTTTTTTCAGCCGGGTCAGGAATTCTGACGTTGTCATTTCACCCTGGCAATCAGCGGGAACAAGATTTTGAATCGGGATATCGGCAAGTTCTAATCCCAGTCCGCATTCGCGGGAAAGAATTAAGATTTTGCGCGCCACATCGGTTCCGCTCAGGTCATCGCGGGGATCGGGTTCGGTATATCCTTTTTCTTTTGCTTCTTTAACAATCTCACTGAACGGCTTCTCACCCGTGAAGGAACTGAAAATGAAGTTTAATGTTCCACTTAATACCGCTTCAATACGGATTACTTTATCACCGCTTAATAACAAATCATTTAAGGTGTTAATTACCGGCAAGCCAGCGCCTACATTGGTTTCGTATAAGAACCGCACACCGCGTTGTCGCGAAGTTTTCTTGAGCTGCTGATACACTTTCAGCGAACCTGAGTTTGCTTTCTTGTTGGGGGTTACGATCGCGATGTTTGAATCCAGTATGTCTTCATATAAACCCGCAACGTCTTCGCTTGAGGTACAATCCACAAAAATGCTGCTCGGCAAATTCATGCTGGTCATTTTTTGAAAGTAGGCTTTAAGATTCATGGGGTCACCTTTATCATTCAGATGTTCTACCGCGTTAACAAACGACAATCCCTCTTCATTGAAGATCATTTTTTTGCTGTTTGCCATGCCGGTGATATGAATTTCCAGCTTATTCTCTTCGGATAGTTTTTTGAACTGCTCATTGACCTGATTCAACAAAGCTTTTCCAATCAACCCAGTTCCGGCAAGAAAGACGTTTACTGTTTTGCGATCCGACAGGAAGAACGCATCGTGCAATACATTTAATGCTTTTGCAACGTCCATTTCCTGGATAACGACTGAGATGTTCCGTTCAGACGAACCTTGTGCTATGGCGACAATGTTGATACCGTTTTTTCCCAGCGCACTGAACATTCTCCCGCTTGTTCCGGGATGATGCTTCATACCATCGCCAACCGTGGCAACAATGGAAAGATTTTCGGTTACGTGTACATCATCAATCAATTCGCTTCTGATCTCATGCTGAAATTCTTTTTTCAATGCTGTCTTGGCTTTTCCTGCGGACGAACTTTCGATGGCAATACAAATTGAGTGCTCGGATGAGGCCTGGCTGATCAAAATCACATTTATTTTTTCCTGTGCGAGTGTTGAGAACAACCGCATGGATACGCCTACAACACCCAGCATTCCACTTCCCTGGATGTTTAACAAACTGATACCATTCATGGATGAAATTCCTTTGATCAACTTACCGTTGGTTGATTCGGAACTGATCAATGTTCCTTCAACCTCCGGATGGAACGTATTCTTTACCCAGATCGGAATGTTATGCGCCATTGCAGGTAACAGGGTCGAGGGGAAAATAACTTTCGCTCCGAAATGTGAAAGCTCCATGGCTTCCTCATAGCTCATGGTTGGAATAGTAAATGCTTTCTTAACCATGCGTGGGTCGGCTGTCATCATGCCATCCACATCGGTCCAGATTTCAAGAGACGAGACTTTCAACGCTCCAGCAAAAATAGCAGCGCTGTAGTCGGAGCCACTCCGACCAAGCGTTGTTGTCTCCCCGCTGTCGGAAGTAGCAATAAAGCCTGTAATGACTTGCAATGCATCGTGATGCTTGAAATGATCCGCTATTAATTTGTTAGTTACTTCAAAATCAACTTTCGCGTATCCGAATTGATTGTCCGTGCGGATTACTTTTCGTGCATCTAAATACTCGACTGCCATTCCCGCATCTTTCATCGCTTCCGCTAGAATGTATGCTGACAACCGCTCACCAAAACTCATAATGTAATCGAGCGTCCTCAGGGTACGCTCTTTTACCAAATACACGCCATGTAAAACATCCTCCAGTTCATTGATCTGGATTTTTACCTTTGCTAAAATTCCGCTTTGGTTTTTTACGCTGATGAGGTTGCGCACAGCATCGTGGTGGCGAAGTTCAAGCTCTTCGAGTTTCTTTTTGTATTCAACGTTTCCTTGCAACGCCAGTGTGCTCAGCGTAATCAACACATCCGTTACTCCACCGAAAGCTGAGAACACGATGGCAACATCACGCTGTGCGTAAGGCTTGATGATGTTAATTACTGACCTGATCCTTTCCGGAGTGGCGACTGATGAACCACCGAATTTTATAATTTTCATAATAGCTGAATATAACGTGATTGTTTGCCTGCGAAGGCAACGGATATACGGGTAATATGGTTGTATGAACGGGTTACCCCGTAATGATTGTAGTGGTGATCGTTGTGATCACGGAAGTAACGGCAGCACCACCCAGGGTGGGTGACGAAAATAGAATATGGTTGTTGCTGCGCTGCATGATTTTACTAAAGTAACAATTAAACTAAATACTCAAATAAATTTTCGTTTTGATTTACTACTGTATAATTCAGCTTATAGCTGTCCATGCGGTCTATGAGGCCTTGAAAATCTTCTTTTGATTTCACTTCAATTCCAATTAAGGCCGGGCCGGTTTCTTTGTTGTGCTTCTGGATGAATTCAAATCGCACAATATCATCAGTGGGGCCAAGAATATGGTTTACAAATTCTTTCAGTGCGCCCGGACGTTGTGCAAAGCGAACAATGAAATAATGCTTTAACCCTTCATACAGCAAGGATCTTTCTTTGATCTCCTGCATCCGGTCGATGTCGTTATTTCCACCGCTAAGGATGCAAACAATTTTTTTGCCTTTGATCTGCTCAGCGTACTGCTCCAGCGCGGCAATCGATAATGCACCTGCAGGCTCAGCAACAATGGCGTCTTCATTGTAGAGCTGTAAAATCGTTGAGCTTACTTTTCCCTCCGGAACCAACAGCATATCCACGATTGAATCTTTCGAAAGCTCAAACGTTATGTCGCCAACTTTTTTTACAGACGCACCGTCTACAAAACGTTGGATTTTATCCAGAACAACAGGTTTCCCGGCTTTCAACGCTTCTTTCATCGAGGGTGCGCCCAGTGGTTCCACACCAACGATTTTGGTATTCGGTGAAAAGGTTAAGGCATATTGAGAAATCCCGGCACATAATCCACCGCCACCGATTGGAACGAAAATGTAATCCACGCCCGAAACCTCATCAAAGATTTCTTTTCCTACTGTACCCTGACCTTCAATCACTTTTAAGTGATCGAACGGTGGTATGAATGTCATCTTATGTGCTTTGGTATATTCGAGCGCATGTTCCTGACACTCATCAAACGTATCACCAATTAGCACAATCTCAATGTTTTCTCCGCCAAACATCTTTACCTGGTTGATCTTCTGCTTGGGTGTAATGGCGGGCATATAAATTATGCCTTTGATATTCAACTGCCGGCAGGAAAAAGCAACACCCTGCGCGTGATTACCTGCACTGGCACACACAACTCCACGCTTACGCTGGTCTGCCGTTAAGCTTTGAATTAAGTTATACGCTCCGCGAATTTTGTAGGACCGAACAACCTGCAAGTCCTCACGCTTGATGTAAATCTCAGCCTTAAACTTTTCAGACAGCTTTTTGTGAAACTGCAAGGGAGTTTTTAGCGCAACGTTCTTCAGCGTTTCGGCTGCTGCGTTGATGTCGAGATTATGTTTGGTTGTTGTTAACATGTTTTTAGACCTAAGTAGTAATAAACAAGTAGTAAGAGAATCTTGTGTCTTACTACTTGTTCTTATATCTATTTAATTGATCATTGATGCTTCCACAGTTGCTTTCTCCGGACGCAATGCGCGTACCGCTGCACCGGCTTGCCACAATTCGCTTTCGCGAAGCTCTTTTAATTCTTCGGCCAGCTTTTCGCGATAGTCAGGCTTGCTGCATGTGTCGATCGTGCGTTTTGCTTCTGCGCCTGATTCAACACTTTCATAAAGTTCCTTAAATACGGGTAGCGTTGCGGCCTTGAATTTTTTCTTCCAGTCCAAGGCACCGCGTTGAGCGGTTGTTGAACAATTGGCATACATCCAATCCATACCGTTTTCAGCTACGAGCGGCATTAAGCTTTGCGTTAATTCTTCAACGGTTTCGTTAAACGCTTCAGAAGGTGAGTGACCTTTCGAACGCAACACTTCATACTGTGCTTCAAAAATCCCGGCAATTGCACCCATTAGCGTTCCGCGCTCCCCGGAAAGATCAGAGTAAACTTCTTTTTTGAAATCGGTCTCGAATAAATATCCCGCACCTACACCAATTCCCAATGCCATTGCCTTTTCTGTTGCATTACCGGTGGCATTCTGGAACACCGCGTAGCTTGCATTGATACCCTTTCCCTGCAGGAATAATCTACGAACCGAAGTTCCTGAGCCTTTTGGCGCTGCTAGGATTACATCTACATCTGTAGGGGGAATAATTCCGGTTTGCTCTTTGAATGTAATTCCAAAGCCGTGTGAGAAGTACAAGGTCTTTCCTTTTGTCAGGTAAGGTTTTATGGTTGGCCAAAGCGCGATTTGTCCGGCATCGGATAACAGAAACTGAATAACTGTGCCCTGCTTAGCGGCTTGCTCAATATCAAATAATGTTTCGCCCGGAACCCAGCCGTGCGATACCGCTTTATCCCATGTTTTAGAACCTTTGCGCTGTCCAACAATTACGTTGAACCCATTATCGCGTAGGTTCAATGCCTGCGCTGGTCCCTGCACACCGTAGCCGATGATCGCGATGGTCTCGTTCTTCATCACTTCCAATGCTTTCTCCATGGGGAACTCTTCGCGGGTTACCACATCTTCTATCGTTCCTCCAAAATTGATTTTTGCCATTCCTTAAAGTATTTAGTAGTTAGTATATAGTATTTAGAATTTGTTTAGTCTGCGTCAACGATACGTTCGCTTAGTGTTACGTAATGTTCGCTTCCGCTGAAATAGTTTGCGTAGTCAACTTCAATCAGCTTTTCCAGTTGATGTTTTACTTTTTCGATCAGATCGGGCGTTGTATGAACGAGAATGATCGCTCCGCCTTTACGGAAGTCATCTTCGTTTTCATGCGCCATTAAACGTTTAATCCGTACGCGTCTCCGGTTCAGCACATTGATGATCCGGTTCAGTACCGAAAAATTGTTATCGCTTGAAATTTCTATCGTGAACTCCTGCTTCATCTTACTTCTTCGTTTCGGGCTCGAGAATTATTTCGGCAACCCCAGCACCCGTTGGTACCATCGGGAATACATTTTCCTCTTTATCAACCACAACTTCCAAAAAGTATGGGCCTTTTGTATCGAGCATTTCTGTCAGACAATCTCGGACATCTTTCCTTTCTGATACTTTCTTAGCAGGAATGGAATAAGCTTGTGCCAATGCAACAAAGTTTGGATTGGTCATCTCCGTAAAAGAGTATCGCTTCTCAAAAAACAATTGTTGCCATTGTCTTACCATGCCCAGGAAATTATTGTTCAATACAATAATCTTTACGGGAATCTGGTATTGCATTATTGTTCCTAATTCTTGCAACGTCATCTGAAATCCGCCATCGCCAATGATTGCAACAACTGGTCGCTCCGGAACCGCCAACGCAGCACCCATCGCGGCCGGTAATGCAAAACCCATCGTTCCGGCTCCGCCTGACGTGATATTGCTGCGTGTTTTGCGGAAGGGATAATAACGAGAAGCCACCATCTGGTGCTGACCTACATCGGTCACCAGTACAGCTTCACCTTTTGTTAACTCACCTAACTCACGGATAATTTCACCCATCTTCAATGATTTATCCAATGGATAATAATCGAACTGAATTACCTTTTCGTGCTCTACGCGATTGGCTTCGATGAAACGTCTGTGCCACAGCTCGTGCTTATTTTCTTTGATCATGGGAAGCAATGCCTTTAAGGCTTCTTTTGCATCCGCATGAACAGCTACGTCCGCTTTAATGATTTTATTGATCTCCGCTTTGTCCAGCTCGATGTGAACAACTTTAGCCTGTTTCGCATACTTGGAAACATTTCCGGTAACGCGATCATCGAATCGCATCCCGATCGCAATAAGCACATCGCATGAGTTGGTTAATACATTTGCACCGTAATTTCCGTGCATCCCTAAGTATCCAACATACAACGGATGATTGGTGGGCAGGGTGGACAGTCCTAATAACGTTGAAGCGACCGGTATACCGGATTTCTCAACGAATGCGAGTAGCTCTTTTTCAGCTCCGCTTAACTGAATACCTTGTCCAACCAGTAGGTAAGGCTTCTTTGCGTTATTGATTAAATCCGCTGCTGCATCAACCGCGGAATGATCAAGCGTTGGCTTCGGAGCATACGTGCGAACCGATTCACACTTTTCGTACTCAAACTCCTCAATCATCTCGAACTGTGCATTCTTGGTGATGTCGATGAGCACCGGGCCCGGCCTGCCGCTGCGCGCGATAAAAAATGCTTTCGCTACCTGTGAAGCAATCAATGATGCTTCGGTAATCTGCACATTCCATTTTGTAACAGGCAAGGTTGTGTTTATCACATCCATTTCCTGAAACGCATCGGTTCCCAATAAATGTTCTGCAACCTGACCTGTTATACACACAACGGGTGTTGAATCGATTGATGCGTCTGCTAAGCCAGTTACAAGATTTGAAGCACCTGGTCCGGAGGTTGCTAACGCTACACCGGTTTTTCCGGTTGCGCGCGCGTAACCCTGCGCAGCATGTATTGCCCCTTGTTCATGTCTGACAAGAATATGATTGAGCCGGTCTTTAAATCCGTACAACGCATCGTACACGGGCATGATTGCTCCCCCGGGGTAACCAAATAAAACATCAACACCTTCTGCAACAAGGCAACGCAACAAAGCTTCCGATCCGGAGATCTTTTGTTTTTGCGGTTGTTTTGTTTCAGGCTTAGTCTTCGTCAGTAACGCATCCATCGGCAGCAGTCTTTACAAGTTTTGCATATTTGAACAGCACTCCATTTTTCACGGGCAACGGCCGTGGCGTATGGTTTGCTCTTCTTCGTTTAATTTCATCTTCACTTACCAGCAGGTTGATCTGGTTTTTGGTTATATCAATCTCGATTGGGTCCTCATCCTGAACGAGTGCCAATAATCCGCCATCAAACGCTTCGGGTGTAATGTGGCCGATTACAAATCCATGTGAGCCTCCGCTGAAGCGCCCATCTGTAATCAGCGCAACGGTTTTACCAAAACCTGCACCAACGATTAATGAAGTAGGCTTCAGCATCTCCGGCATACCGGGCGCACCTTTCGGACCTACATACCGGATTACGATCACATCACCATGTTTAATGCGGCCCTCTTTAAGTCCATCGACCACGGTGAACTCGCCCTCAAATACGCGAGCGGGACCTTTAAACTTTTCACCTTCTTTGCCGGTAATCTTAGCCACCGAACCGTTCTCAGCAAGATTGCCATAGAGAATTTGAATATGTCCGGTCAACTTAATCGGCTTTTCGAGTGGGAGCACAACGTCCTGCTTTTCGAAATTCAAGTCTTTTGCATTCGATACATTTTCAGCGACAGTTTTACCCGTTACCGTTATACAATCGCCATGCAGATAACCCTGCTTCAATAAATATTTCATTACGGCAGGAACGCCACCGATTTTATGCAAAGCCTCCATTAAATATTTTCCGCTTGGCTTGAGATCAGCCAGCAATGGAGTTTTATCGGAGATCCGCTGAAAGTCGTCCTGAGTTAGTTTGACGCCAACACTTTTTGCCATCGCGATTAAGTGCAGTACGGCATTAGTCGATCCACCCAACACCATCACAACGGTAATCGCATTTTCAAATGCTTTGAATGTCATGATATCGCGAGGCTTCAGATCTTTTTCCAGCAACACGCGAATCGCTTTGCCAGCCTCAACACATTCAGCTGATTTCTCTTTGCTTAATGCAGGATTGGAAGCCGAATAAGGCAATGACATGCCCAGTGCTTCAATCGCGGAAGCCATGGTGTTGGCGGTATACATGCCACCACATGCCCCAGCACCCGGACAGGAATTTTGAATGATGCCTTTATAATCTTCATCACTCAGCTTGTTCTGGAGTTTTTCACCCAGCGCTTCAAATGCTGAAACGATATTAAGCTCCTTACCTTTATAATGTCCCCCGGCAATGGACCCTCCATAGACCATAATCGCAGGGCGATTTAATCTACCCATTGCGATAAGTGAACCCGGCATATTTTTATCGCAGCCGACAACGGCAATAAGGCCATCATAATATTGTGCGCCACAAACTGTTTCAATTGAATCGGCAATTACATCGCGACTCACCAAAGAATAGCGCATGCCTTCTGTGCCATTACTGATACCATCACTTACGCCAATGGTATGAAAGATCAACCCAACAAGTTCCTGATCCCACACCGCCAGCTTCACTTCCCCGGCCAGTGCATTCAAATGCATGTTACAGGTATTACCATCAAAACCGGTGCTTACGATTCCAACCTGTGCTTTTGTTAAATCGTGTTCAGACAAACCAATGCCGTATAGCATCGCCTGAGATGCAGGCAATGTTGGATCCTGAGTGATTGTCCGACTGTATTTGTTCAAACTCATGTTTAAATGATCGTATCCGCGTAGGATTTTTCTAATACAATGTTTTTATAAACTTCCTGGAGGGTTGAACCCAGACTGTCTTTCCATTTCTTTTTCATTGGGCGGGCATCGATGGTTTGCACACCAACGATCTCCGCGGCTGTTCCGCACATGAAGGCTGCGTCCATGCCTTCCATGTCTTCCGGAGTAAAATATTTTTCAACAACTGGGATTTCTAATTCGCGGCAGATGTTAATAACGGTTTCGCGTGTGATGCCGGGGAGGATGTGGCCGGGGGGAGGAGTGAAGAGTACACCGTCCTTTTCGAAGAAGAAATTGGCGCCCGGACCTTCAGCAACATTGCCATTCATGTCGAGCATCAGGGCTTCATCAAACCCCCGAACTTTTGCTTCGCTGGTGGCCAGGATCGAGTTGATGTAGTGACCGGTAACTTTTGCTTCAACCTTTACTGAGTTTGGATTCGGTCGTTGATACGAGGAGATGCACAAGTTTAATAGTGAGTCGCCTAAATATTTTCCCCATTCCCAGGCACAGATCATCAGGTACACTTCCTTGGGCGCCTGTAGCTGCATGTTCGGACTGCAATACACGAGCGGTCGCAGGTATGCATCCGACAAATTATTTTTCTTTAACACGTTATATGAGATCTGGATCAATTCATCTACATCGTAGTCAAACGGAATGTTTACGAGTTCGCAGCTTTTCTTCAGTCGCTGGAAGTGCTCAACTGCCTTAAAAATCTTGGCGCCATTGGAAGTTTCGTACGATCGGATGCCTTCAAAAACTCCGTAGCCATAATGAAGTGTCTGGCTGTATAAATCCGTAGTGGCATCGGCAGCTTTAATGTATTTACCGTTTAAGAATAAGATGGTGTTGGTGTTGTAGTACATATAATTTTAACAACTGTTAGTTTGTGTTAGTCCGTATAAAACAAAACCGCCCCGGGGTTTCCGGGGCGGTTGTAAGTTCTTTTGTTTAAGCACTACATCATCGCCCCGGGTTTATCCACGAGAATAATAATCACGATAATAATAGTGAGCACAGTGCTGTTTAGCCCTTTTGTGAGGGTTAGTAAGTGTTCTGTTATGTTACCTTTTGTCAGCATAATATTCTGTGCGGGTACAATTGTCACAAATATTCAGGTACTGTTCAAGGATTATGGCAAAATAATTTACCGGAATCGCCTGAACGATTGTTAGGCTAACGAGCGTAGTTTCAGACCGGCAACGTTTTCGACATGCATGGTATGCGGGAACATGTCGACTGGCTGCACGGCTACAACATCATATTTTTCGGAAAGAATTTTCAGATCGCGGGCCTGGGTAGCCACGTTGCAGCTTACGTACACAATCTTTTCGGGAGCGGCTTTCAGCAACATCCGGCAAACATCTTCATGCATGCCGGCACGCGGTGGATCGGTGATGACCACATCCGGCCTGCCATGAGTAGCGAGGAATTTTTCATCGAGCAGATCTTTGATATCACCTGCGTAGAAATCCGTGTTGGTAATGTTATTAAGCTTTGAATTGACTTTCGCGTCTTCAATGGCCGGTGCCACATACTCCAGCCCGATAACCTTCTTTGCGTTGCTGGCTACGAAGTTGGCAATCGTTCCGGTTCCGGTGTACAGATCATACACCAGTTCATCACCTTTCAAGTCAGCCATTTGAAAAGCAATCTTGTAGAGCTCGTATGCTTGCTCTGCATTGGTTTGGTAAAATGATTTTGGCCCAACCTGGAATTGAAGTGTGCCGGAGCCATCGGCTTTGGGCATCTGCTCTATTATATATGGAGCACCTTTCCAGTTCTGAACCTCTAAATCGGCAAACGAATCGTTCTTTTTTGAATTGACGACATAGTTAATCGAGCTTACCTGCGGAAATTTTTCCGAAATCATCCCCAGGATCAGATCAAGCCACTCTGTAGTATTAGCAGTTACCTGTAAGATTACCATCGTTTCTCCAGTATTAGCCGTACGAATACAAAGTGTTCTTAGAAACCCCTGTTGGCTACGCAGATCAAAAAAAGGAATGTGTTGTTGAACAGCAAGATATTTTATTGCGAGCCGGATACTGTTGGAAGGCTCGGGTTGTAGGTAGCAGTTTTTAACGTCAAATACCTTATCAAAACTTTTTGGGAGATGGTAACCCAATCCCTCACCCCGTCCTTCGGACACCCCTCTCCCCGGGGAGAGGGGATCGGGTGCGGGACTGTTCATCTCTTCCCACGTTAACCAGCGCTTTGCCGTAAAGCTGTACTCAAGTTTGTTTCGGTAGTGCGTTGTTTTTGCGGAAGCAACAATCGGCAGGAGCGAGGGTAATGTTAATCCACCGAGGCGTTCAAGGTTATCAATCACCTGTTGTTGCTTATAGCCAAGCTGTTCTTTGTAGTCAAGATTTTGCCATTTGCAGCCACCGCATAATCCGAAGTGTTCACAAAAAGGTTCAGCCCGTTTATCCGAGAACTTTTTTATTGCAACGGCCCTGCCTTCCAGAAAGCTGGTTTTGATCCGTGTAAGCGATACGTCCACCACATCGCCTGGTACAGCGCCTTCGATGAAGATCACACGGCCGTCCAACCGGCTGACGCACTTGCCTTCAGCGGCCATGTTTTCTACCAAAATATTTTCGAGGATGTCGCCCTTCTTTAGCATCGTGCGAAATTACGGAAATGCGGGGAGCATTCTTATGATCAGAGCTTTACTGGCAGCAGGCTCGAGGTGCGGATGTAACCTTCCGATTCACCCAGCTTTACTTTTGTCCACACATCTTTTGTGCCCATTACTTCCACGCGATGTCCGTCACGCACAATGGCCAGCACCGATCCGCCAGCAGAAGGACCGGTCATCAAATAGGTATTGTCTTTCGCAATGATGGCTTTGGCCCACATCGTTTGTTGGCTGATGTGGAGTATGAACAACGCGGTAATAATGCACAGCGTAACGAACTCTCCAACCGGTTTATTTTTCATGGCGAGTCGCTGCGTGAGCGCGATCGCCATAGCTAGTATGGCAATACCCAGCAAAACATACGTTATCAATTCCTGGTGCGTCAGGTAAAAGGACCGAAGTCCTTCAATTTCATCGGTGACGTATCCTTCCAGCCGGTTTTTGATGGCCAGCTCTTCGAGTTTCACCAACGCATCTTCATCCTGTGTAGCGAGGTAATACAAGTTCAGGTAATACGCTGACCGTGAGACGTTATTCAATCCTTCTTCCACATACGCCATCCGCAGCAGCATGGCCGGAGTATAGCGATGGTCTTCAAAAAGTTTTTGATACAATTCCAATGACTGGATGTAGCGCTTTTGTGTAAAGAGTGAATCTGCCCGGACCAGCAACGGGTTGTTTGATTGGGCGCTCAGCATCAGCGGAAAAAGCAGCAGAAACAGCGATAATTTGACAATTTTTAAAACCCGTCTTTGCATATAATTTGCCTTCTGCTACCTTTGCGTCCTCAATTACGGAAAAGCTGTTAAAACGGCCAAAAATTGAGTCCTGAAGCATGACCAGCGGCTTGAGGAGAATGCAAAAGTAAGATTCCGTAGCTCAGCTGGTAGAGCAATACACTTTTAATGTATGGGTCCTGGGTTCGAATCCCAGCGGGATCACACGAAGCCTTGAATTCTCCTGAATTCAAGGCTTTTTTTGTTTTGCAGTGTAACAATCAGTCGAACAATTAAGCTTTAGAATTTAAGCCTGACACAATTTGCCGGTGTTATGAATTAAATTGTATTGATAACTCAATCTTGATTGTATGAAAACTGATGAAAATGAATGCGACACGTACGAAGTAGAAGTTATTCTACTAGACAACGGAGACATCTTGGAACTCAAAGAGCCAAGAGAGTATAGTTTTGAAGATTTGATCCGGGAATGGGAAATTGGAGAGCCTGAATTCTTTGATGAGGATGAATGGTTAGCTTATAAAACCGACACCCATTGGCTTAAAGTCAACTTTTTAGAGGAGATTATCTCATTACCCTATAATGAAACATTCATTAAACTCGATGGTCTGCTCTGTAGAAGCCGAGATCCAAGAAGTTTAACTTATAGCCTGGCCCAAGAGTTAGCGGGGGTTAAATGGCAGAAGCATTTAATCACAGGAGAAGTAATTCATGCTAGAATTGATCTCCTTGTAAATTATTTAACTCATGTGAAAATAGACGTTCGCCCAAAGATTTCTCTGAGGCAAAATTTCACTTACACCTGTGAATTGATAAACGCGCTCTATGAAGTTGAGTTGCGAGATCAAAAATTCACAAAGCTTGAAGTTTTTAAAATGCTGCAACAATGGATTTTTGAGTTTGACTCTCACAAATCAGAAGATAATTTTAAAAATACCATTAGTCAGATCAGTAAAAGACAGAATAAAACTATTTATCTGGAAAAGCTGACGAAAGAATACCGTAAAATAATGGAAGCTAAGTCAAATAATTCAGTCAACTAAGTTCATTTCAACAATAACTCAAAAAAAATAAGGCTTTATAAAGGGTTTCACTTAGTTCAACTTTATAATGTTGCGTTATAAATCATTTGGTATGCAACAATTCATATTAACAGATCCAGGGGAATTTCAGGCTGATTTGCAGAGAAAACTGGATAAAATGAAACAGGATATAATTCTTGAGTTGAGCAAGGCTGTGAGTAGGAAAGAAGAAGGTCCTAAATATCTCACCAGAAACGAGATTTGTAGCCGCTATAGAATTTCACTAGTGACTTTACACACACTAACTGACAAGCTTAAAATTCCAAGTATAAAGGTTGGGAAGCGCAGGTTATACGAGGCGAATGAAGTAGAGAAATATTTTACCGGAAAATAAAAAAGCCACGTCTGGAAACGTGGCTCTTGTTTAAATCTTTGAACTCTTGATTTCGACTCTCGAGTAGTTCAAAGATAGAAAAATGTTGTTAACCAAACAATTCTATTAATGAACATTATCGCATTCCCTAAGCAAGCTGATCAAGTCTTGTCTGATTCTTCTTAAAACTTACAGCCATACTATCATCCCTTAAGTAAAACGCGAATACTTAATGAATGAAAATCTAAGGTGACTCAAATAAGTCAACTCAGATCTCTTTTGCCCTATTGTAAGCTTTTTTTTGTTCGGTTTACTAACAGTTTACTGTTTGAGAACCACTTCAATAGAAGAAGTTCCAGAGTTTACCGTAGCAGTATTTAGCGATCCTAATAAGTTCTAATAAAACGTTTACAAAAGTAAACTGCTAATGAAAGAAAACAGAGTTAACAAGTTTATAAATGCCGTGCCGGACAGTGTCAATAGCAAATACAAGCATCTGATCTATCTGGAAAATAATCTGATGCTCACGGGATATTCCGGTAAAGTTGGGATGCGAGAAAAAGACAATGACATCGACAACTTTATCAACTATGTTTTACGATTGATGAAGTCCGACTATTATCCAGGAAGTAGTCGCGATATAGAATCGATGGATTTTTATTTTAATCAGGATCACGAGCTTATTGTTAAACTTCGAACCGGACACGCTATTTGGGAGACCAAATTTCTATTTGACGCAAAGTGGAAGAAAGCTCATAGGGTTATAGAAACGATGTTCGAGCTGTTAGCCAAGCAGTGGCCACCGGTTCAGGTTGAAAACAAGCTTCGCATTCAGGCTCGACCAAAAATTGCCTTTGACCCAACAGATATGACTGCCAAGTTCACTAGCGACAAAGCGCTTGTGATCCATTGCCAAGACCTTATTAGAAAAGGCTACGCGCAAGGAGAAGTTGAAACCTATCTCCGCAATTACAGAGTAAAATACTTCAACCCTTAAATCAAATACTAAATGAACAAAAAAGTCTATTTCATTACTCAAGCCAAAGGTGGCAGTGGTAAATCAGTGCTGACATTTATGCTCAGCGAGAAACACAAAGATGCTGTAGTGCTTGACTTGGATGACGCCACAACCACTACTATGAAACAATTAGCCTATCGAAAGCCACTGAAAGTTTCCTTTCTCGATTCTAATACTAAAAGAATTGACCGAGGCGCATTCAATGGACTCTTTGAAAGTGTAATTGATGCCAAAAAGGAATTATTTATAGCCGATTTAGGAGCTAGCGTTGCAGAACAACTTCCAAAATATTTGTCCATGAACGGAGCGGGATCTGTTGCTGAACTGTTACAATCAAATAATATTCAACTTAAAATTGCCTGTGTTGTTGGAGGTGGCAATATTTTTAAAGCCACAATGGAGCACCTGCTTGAATTAGTAGAAGCTACAGAAGGCAATTTTTCAATTACTGTCGCACATAATGGATTCTATCCATGTTCAGACGATCAAAAAAAGCAGTTGAGTGATTTTGTTAAGGCGCACAATCTAAAATTTATTGAATTCGATTTGGTCAAAGACAAAGGCGAAATGGCTATGAGGACCGTGGAGAATGTTCTCAAAGATGGCAAAGGTATTTCAGGGCTAAGCCCGTTCACTGCTTTGTATTTCAAAAAACCTATTGAACAATTAAATCTTTAACCATGTCAATGACTGATAAAGAACTAATTCACTTGAGGGCATATTGCGCTTCATTGATGACTAGGTATGGTTTTGATATTTCAACAGATAATCCTGCAACCCCAATGTTATATATCATACATAGGGAAATGGAGGAAAACAACAAAACCAATAGAGACATTGCAGGTCGAATAAAAAGCGTTTCAGAGAATACTAAAGTCAAGAATTATCATTTCAATGCCCCTGGTGAAGCATTGAAGTTCCAGTTGGGTAACGCTATTAAATGGTCAATCCTTGGAGGCTTATTAGTTGGAGCAGCCTTCAGTGTCATTTGGTATGTGTCCATCCAATCTGATGTTGCAAAGGCTAAGTACATTTTGGAGCATGAGCCAGCGGTTTCAAGGCTTTTGCAACAGGGAAAAACAAACTCAGAAGGCTATTTCTTTATTGACTTTAAAAAGTCTCCCGATCAAACAATTCAATTTTTTACTGAGTACGAACAAATAGACGGGCAGACAATAAGAGTCTATATTGATTCTACAAACTGACGTTGCTATGGTAAAAGAAAATATTATTCGATTTCTGAAAGACAACAGAAGAGGAGTCTATGATTTAATCGCAGATACATACCAAGAACTTTTAACTTCAATGAGCGTCTCCATGGCCTTAACGCTCATTAAGGAAGATCTGGAGAAAATTACTCAAGAGAAAGTTGAGATGAATTATTTCAGTCTCAATCGAGCCGTATCAAAGTTAAAAAAGGCAGGAAAAGTCAAAGTTAAAACTGTCAAGAATTGGGACTTCAAAGACGATTATGAAATTAAAAAACCAGAAGGATCTCCAGGCAAATTTAAAATAGAT
>Ga0075156_10000105_pt1 | contig 40535 bp, 40 predicted proteins | sample JI81AbrownDNA_FD_70966 | JGI IMG/M metagenome (GOLD analysis project Ga0075156, IMG submission 70966) | Wastewater effluent complex algal communities from Wisconsin, to seasonally profile nutrient transformation and Carbon sequestration -... | ecosystem: Engineered > WWTP > Effluent > Algae...
AATTACGTGGTGTCCCTTCTGGCTATAATGATCTCGATAATATTCTTGGTGGGATGCAAAAGAGTGATTTGATCATTCTCGCTGCTCGTCCTGCTTGTGGTAAAACGTCGTTTGCATTGGATATCGCTCGTCATGCCGCCGTAAAACATAAAGTCCCGGTCGGATTATTCTCGCTCGAAATGTCGAAAGAGCAGCTCGTTGATCGTATGCTTTGTTCAGAAGCAAACGTCGATTTGTGGCGCATGCGTACAGGTCGCCTTCAAGAAGGTGGTGAGCATGATGAATTCTCACGCATCGGCCACGCGCTTGGTATTTTGTCTGAAGCACCGATCTATATTGATGACTCCGCTTCAGCAAATATCATGGAGATCCGCACTAAGTGCCGTCGTTTGCAAATGGAGCATGGTCTCGGCATGGTCGTTATCGACTACTTGCAGCTGATGGAATCCCGCAATAAATCTTCTGATAATCGCGTGAACGAAGTGGCTGAAATTACCCGTGGTCTTAAATCACTTGCGCGTGAATTGAATGTTCCGGTGATCGCGCTCTCGCAGCTCTCACGTTCGGTTGAATTGCAGAAGCCGGCTATCCCCCGCCTCGCCCACCTTCGTGAATCCGGTTCGATTGAGCAGGACGCCGATATCGTGCTCTTTATCTATCGCAAAGCCGCCGATAAAAACTACCGTGTCGAAGAACTCTCGCCTGAAGAACTTAATACCGCCGAGATCCACATCGCCAAACATCGTAATGGTCCGACGGGCGTGGTAAAACTCTATTTCGACGCCGCACGTGCCAGTTTCAAAAATATCGCCAAAGATCAATTCATGGGCGGCGCTCCACAAGGTGGCCAACAAGGCCCATCTGATTCAAACCCGCACCAACCGTCGAATCCGATGGTCGGCTCTGGTGTTCCGTTCTAAAACCCTTTACCCTACAACCCTATGTTCAACAAATTGAAACAAATCAACGACCTTCGCTCTAAAGCCAAGACCCTTCAGGACGCCCTCAGTAAAGAATTCGTCACCGGCACTTCGGGTTGGGGCGATAAGGTAAAGATCACCATCAACGGCACCCAAGAAGTCACCTCGGTCGAAGTTGATCCTTCAGCCATGGAAGACCGCGAGAAGCTCCAGAACTACATCAAGGACGCTGCTAACGACGCCATGAAGAACCTCCAGAAGACCATGGCCACCAAGTTGAAAGACATGGGCGGTATGGATCTCGCCAATGAACTTGGCGACCTCATGAAACAGTAATCAATGTCACTTCCTGAGCCATTACGGCAGGCCGCAGCCGCCTTCGACAGCCTCCCCGGCGTTGGTCCGAGGGCGGCTTTGCGTTATGCCTATTGGCTCGTGAACCAACCAAAAAACGTCGTCGACCAATTCTCGCGCGCGCTCACCCAGCTCGCCGAGCGCATGCATCTCTGTGATACGTGTGGAATGTGGTCCGAATCCTCCCCTTGCACCATCTGCTCGGATTCTCGCCGTAACCAAGAGATCCTCTGCGTCATCGCCACAAGCCCAGACATCCGCGTCATCGAAGACGCCGGCATCTTTAAAGGACGCTATCTCGTGCTCGGCGGCACCATCGACCCTATCGAAGGCCGTACACCAGAAACGCTCAATATCGCCAAACTCATCAATCGCCTCTCTCACCCGGATTCGCCAATCAAAGAAGTCATTCTGGCCCTCGATGCCAATATCCCGGGCGACGTAACCGCCATGTATTTGAAAAAACACCTAGGCAAAATGAACGTACGTGTTACGCGACTTGCTCGTGGTTTGCCTACGGGCGCGGCGCTTGAGTATGCGGATGCGCATACGCTGAATGACGCGTTTCAACATCGAAGTGAGTCGTAAACTTTACCCTCCCTGCGCTTCGCTGGGGTGTCCCTTTCCACTTCGTGGACAGGGAGGATTAAGTCAGCCTTATGGGCAGGTTTTTTTGTTTACCACTTCTCTACTCTAGGCTTAATCTCAAGATACTCATCAATACGCCTCTTGGTTGCCGGTGAAATATCCGTAGGTAATTGATCAAAAGCAAAGAACTTCGCTTCTTTGACCTCTCCACTACCCTTCGGCTCAAAAGCCGCCGTCTTCGCCTCAAAAAGCACAATATGATCATTCTTATATTCACCGAAGTTCGAATGCGTGGCTAAGAGATTCAAAGAACCATCAAAAACAAAACCCACCTCTTCATTGAGCTCACGGCGCACCACGTCTTGCAGCGTTTCACCACGCCCAACTCCCCCGCCGGGTAAATACCAATCTTTCAGGTACGAATGCTTCACAAGCAAGACACTCTGCCCATCCGTAACGATGGCACGAGCACCGATGGTAATCGGGCGGCGAATCCACCAATAGAGGCGACGGAGAGCATTGGCGAGCTTGTACATGAACAAAGGCTAGCATGCAAAACTACAATAACAAATCCCACCATATGGTGGGATTTGTTATTATTCAGTAATAGTTTGAAGAATAGCTTCCATGTCAGAATCCTTGGTCAACCAAATGCTTGCCAGATAACCGCCTGCTTTTGTCGTGATGATGTACTTTTTATCTGGACAACCGGCACCATCGCAAGGGTCCTCGAACTCTACGACGAGTGGATTGTTTGTTTTGATGATTTTTTGCTTAGAATCACCCGTTGAATCGAGCAGTATCGTCTCGTTATCAAGCTTTTCAATTCTCATTTCGGCGCCAGAAACAAACTGGCCTGCGGTCGGCTTTGCCGGACCGCCACTCGAAAGAAATAACCGGCCTTTTTGGCTCGTAACAATGAGGCCTTTTCTACCTGATCCATCAAGATCATTCATTGCTACGACAAAATAGTCCTCTGGGTATTTAAAGCTGAAATCCCATTTATAGTCTTTATACTCAACAACACCCGCATCACAATCCCCTTTGCAGGGAGCGCCTGCTTCCGTTGTTGCGGTGGTAGACGTTGTTTTTACAGGTTCTTGCTGTACGTGTTTTTCAACGACCATGAGGCGATTGGCGATGGTCGAAAGCGTATTATTGGTATTCATCTGCATGAAACCAAGACCAACGATGCCAAGCAAGATAATCATCGCGATCGTAATAAGGGAAAAGTGTTTGCCGTCCATAGTTTTAAGGGTGAGCTAGTGTTAGATATAAGTACAACGTAACTTATTATAACACATGACAGCCCTCCCCTGATAGGGGCATACAAAAACTCCGCCATTAAGGCGGAGTTTAAAGATTGATTACGCAATCTTGGTGATTTTCACTTCGGTGAAGTGTTGGCGGTGGCCATGGCGACGCGTATAGCGGCTCTTGGCTTTGTACTTAACAACTTCAATCTTTGCATGGCGTGCGTGGCGGACGACTTCTGCCGTTACCTTTTCGCCGAGCGAAGGAGTGCCGAGATTGAGCTTGTCGCCCTCAGCGGTAAGAAGAGTCTCAAAAGAAACGGACTTGCCGGCTTCTGCTTCGAGCTTTTCGATTTTGATGACGTCGCCCTCGGATACGAGGTACTGTTTACCGCCAGTGGAGATAACTGCAATCATAGAATTTTTGGGAATGGGCGTATATTAGCGGTTTTAGGCTAGGTTGTCAATTCCTCGGCTTTGCTCGGAATGACAACTTGTTTTTACTGGCATTTGGCTATCTTAAGCTGTTTAAATCCGTCTTGGTACCTATTTCTAGCTTGTATTCTTTTACCATTCCTGCATTTAGCTCAAGAACCATGTCTGCCTCGGTTTTGGATTGATGGCTGGGGATAGATGCTAGACTGGGGCGTTGTAGCGTCACGAGATCAACCACCTCACCCTCTCTCAAAAAAACAATGTCGATGGCAAACTTCATATCCTTCATCCAAAAGGTCTGATATTCGACATTTGGCATAATGAAGAGCATCCCTTCATCTGCCGCCATGGTATTGCGGCCACTGAGACCCTGCACAATCGCCGCAGGTGTTTGTGCGATCTCGAGTTGCAGTGATTTACCATTGATGGTGACTTCACGATCGTGTCGCATTCTAGGGGCTTCTGGCGCTGATAGAATCCACGAAGCAAACCCGATACCTAGCGCCACCAAAACGAGCCCAGTAGTTACGAAGATTTTTTGATTCATATACGTGACTTGGACTTATGTTTAGCGTCTGCCCAAGCTGACAAACCTGCGGTCACCGCACAAAGCAAAAAGAATAACAGCGCTTTACCGCGCGTCTGGACAAAAAGCCCGGCAGCACCAGCCAACGCTGTCAGCGACCAAAGCAAATAGACGATATGACGCTTGTCGAGACCAGCTTTCAATAACTTGTGATGAAGATGCGTATCATCACCTTTAAAGAGTGAGGCACCGCGACGCAGACGTCCGATGAGCACAAAAGAAAGATCGGCGATCGGTAAACCGAGCACCATTAAGGCCGTTGCGAGCTTTGCACCACTTAAAATCGCCAATGCCCCAAGTAAAAACCCTGCAAGGGTACTACCCGCTTCGCCGAGAAATTGCTTGGCGGGATTCATGTTATGCGGCAAGAACCCGATAAAAGCCCCAACGACGATGATCGCCAGCAACGCCATACTAGGCTGATAGTAGCGCTGGGTGAGTGATAGTGCCGCAATTAGGGCAGCGCCGATAACGGCTTGGCCTGTGACAAGACCATCAAGCCCGTCCATTACCTTGGTGGCATAGGTCACACCCATTAACCAAAAAAACGCGAGCAGACTCGGCACGAGGGCAACGCCACTCACCGTTAACCACTGCAATGAGATGGCGCCGCCAAAAGGATTTGTGATAACGCTAATCGAAAGTCCGCAGACAACCGCCGTGACACTCGCAACTATCGGAAACAAAATCTGATACTTTGCGGGCAAATCATAACGATCATCCAAAACGCCACCAATAACGAGTATGATTATCGCGATCATTAATCCCGTTAAGGCGAGACTTGGCACGGATAACCATGGCGACAAAAAACCAAATGCGATCAAAACGACCAAACCAATACCCAAACCGCCTAATAGCGGTGTTGCGACCTCATGAATCTTGCGGCCACCTTTTGGCTCATCGATAGCACCTAATCTAGGGGCAAGACACTGCGTCGCGCGTGCCAATAACCACGATAATGACGCACTAGCAGCGCCTAATGCAGCAAGAATCAAATACAGGGTCGTTCGGTCCATAGCGACATCTAACCCCGCCATTTCTCGACACGCAAGTGACCACCCTCTTCAATAACAAGCGTATCTTTGCGAGCCACCTCTTCATTCAGCAAGGCATCGGCAATCGCGGTCTCGACCTTATCTTGAATAAGACGCTTTAATGGACGCACGCCAAATTGAGGATCAAAGCCTTCTTTTGCCAACCATTGAACCGCCTCATCATCGGCGGTAACCGTAATGCCTTTTTCTTTGAGCTTATTTGCCAATAAGCGGATTTGTAACCAAGTGATTTGCTCTACTTCATCCAAATTAAGCGGACGGAACACGATAATCCCATCGAAACGATTTAAAAATTCTGGGCGATAAACATTTTGCAGTTCGCGTTCAAGCAACTCGCGTTTAATCGTCTCGAGCGGCATTTCTTCACGCACAGACTGCTGTATAAATGAAGCACCAGCATTTGATGTTGCTATAACAATGGTATTCGTGAAATCAACCGTTCTCCCAACACCATCAGTAAGACGTCCATCATCAAGCACCTGCAAAAATAATGACAAAATATCTGGGTGGGCTTTTTCTAACTCATCAAGTAAGACAATTGAGAATGGTTGTTTGCGAATCGCCTCCGTCAATAAACCACCTTTATTATCACCCGGTGCACCAATCAAACGTGCTACCGAAGATGAATGTTGATACTCAGACATGTCGAGACGCACCAAGAACCGTTCATGACCAACGTATTCGGTCGCGAGCGCTTTCGCTAATTCGGTTTTACCCACACCAGTTGGCCCCAAGAACATAAAGGTTGCCATTGGGCGGCGCGTCTCACGCACATCAACACGAGCACGACGCATGGCTTGTGAAACCGCTTTTACGGCTTCTTCTTGTCCAATAACATGATTCTTCAAACGACTTTCGAGTCCGAGAAGTTTTTCTTTTTCATTTGAATTGATGGATTCAACCGGGATCCGCGTCTTTTCGTGGACGATTTGGGCGATATCATCCTCACTTACCAATACTCCAGAGCCACGTTTGCGTTGGGCGGATGCCGCGGCCTCGGTCATGAGCTGCAAGGCGCTCTCAGGCAAACGAATATCCTTCAAATAACGTTTAGCCGAAGTATAGGCTTGCTCTAGGGCACCATACGTAAAGTACACGCGTGAACGATATTCAATGCTGCCAGCTTTTGCCATTAATAACTCCATCGCTGCTTCTTTTGAAGGCTCTTCGAGGACTTGCTTGCCCATTTGTGCGCTTAACGCATGTGGCTCAAGCACGCTCGTCCATGCAGAAGGCGTCGTCGTAGCGAGGAGCATCAATCTACCATGCTCTAAATCTGAAGCGAGTAAGTCAGCTAAATCAACGCCATTTGTCGACACGCGCACAACGGCATCAATTTGTTGAAGGACAAGAAGAATATTGCCCGAACTTTCAGCCTCGCGAATCAATGCAAGCAAACGCTGCGGCGCATAGGCAGGATCACCACCGGCTAATACATGCGCGACATCAACAACAACCATGCGCTTATCGAATAATATTGGCGGGACGTCTTCAATCACCATACGTTGAGCGAGACCCTCAACAAGGGCACGCTTACCGATGCCAGCATCCGCAATCAGGGCCATGGCATGATGCCCACTTTCAAATCCACGTAATAACTGGTCCATCTCTTCATCGCGACCGATAAGCGGAAAGAGATAGTCATGTCGTGCAGACCGGGTTAAGTCCTCACCGAATTGATCGAGGAGCGGTGTCGCATGCGCCATCATGGCACGGTCCATCGAAGCATCAGGCTTAAGAAGTGCGAGCTTGTGATAGGCGCGATGATCTTCGACGAGCTGCTCTTGCAAACGTATCCAATGTGCGACGCGTTCTACGCGATCTGCCGGTACGCCCAAAAGATCCAAAGCATCGCGAATAGACCCGTCAACTTCTACAGCCGCTTGAAAAATATCCATAACGCTCACTGTCTGGCGCTGATTTTGACGAGCGTATAAAAATGAACGTAATAACACTTCGCGTGCCTCATCTGAAAGAGTTGGTGTAGCATTATCGCCAAAAGAGACACGATTCAACAACCTACCAAGTTCTGGCTTCCAGGCATCAAAGGTGACACCGAGACGTGAGAGCAAGATCCCTCCTTGTGTGGACGTAAGTGCCGCAGCAAACAAATGAATAGGGGCTAATGCGGATTTTTGTTGCTTCTCAGCCAATTCATGCGCGAGACGCAAGGCGACCCAGGCGCTGTCATCAGCAAAACGTGAAACATCGCGTACAAAAGGTTGCGTTGGCACGCTCGATGGCGCTACAGGGATGCGTTCTTGCGTCTCTGACCAGGTTGCCGTGCGGTAGACAAGCGTTAATGACGCTAAAGCAGCCAAACAAACGGCGAATCCAAAAGATGAACCTGATACGAGCAAGGCAAAAGACCATTCGCTCGTCGCGGATGACACCAACCAACCAATCCCAACAACAGAAACAACAAAGAGCATGAGAGCCAAAAGAACACTCCCCCTTCGTGAGATCTCTTTGACACGACGTAAACCAAATACCGATGGTTCAACAGGGCTCAACCAAACAAGCTGCTCGGCACTATCGATAATCAATGCAAACTTTGTCCCTCGGCAATTGGTGCAGAGCGTTTGGTCGCCATCAACAGGGCAGGCATCACAAGAAATTCGCTGAATATCCATATTACATCACAAAGATCAAACCTAGCGCACCCATGCTATTGAGTACAAGCACCGCAACAATCGCCGCTGGTAAAAAGAACCAGGTCATGAGAACGAACGCATAAAGCAAGAGAGACCCTGCTAAAACAAAGAGGCGCCAAATCAACACGAGAAATCTCATCACGACACTAATCGCTCGACCAGCAAAATCACTTTGACCGTACATCGGCTGCAATAAATGCGAAGCCCAAAAACGAAAAGCCAATGCTCGCCAACGATATGAAAGTCGTCCTTTTATCCAATCAAAAAGACGGGCAAGACCGTCTGAATACCACCAAAAAAACGTTTTTGGCACCACGCCGAACAATTCTGACACGATGATGAAAAAAGATGCGGCGATCGGCATGGTCATGCGGCGATTATATCAACAATCCCCCCTACACGCTATGAGGGAGGATTATTGATATCATCGTCTCATGCTCGAAGTCTAGCGAACGGCAACGCCATCGCGGCTCACATCGATAAACTCCATGCGGTCAGCGGCAACATAACCAAGGCCAGCGACACGGGATTCGATATTGCGAATGGCACGTTTTTGAGCGACCTGATCTTCAAGCGAAGCGACGGTGATTTGCAAACGCTCGAGACGGTATTCTTGGTCACGAAGAGCAAAACCCTTCGTCGCCGTATGATTCATCTGAAACACATACGAGACCATCCCTACAACCGAAATACCAATCAACAAATAGACCCATGATCGCTCAGCGACATGTGCAAGGCGTTTGCCCAAGGGCAATGCCAAACCCAATGTCTGCTGTGGAGAGCGGAGGCTATAGGTCGCGAGCTGTGCTCGGTTAATCGGCGTGATCGATGTCATAAAGAAGGTTCGTTTTTGATGGCGACGCGAAGTTTTGCACTGCGCGATCGCGGATTGGCAGAAAGTTCTGCGTCACTAGGCACAAGGGGTTTTTTGTACACGTTGGTCCATTTCACTTCGTCTTTGAGCGCGAGCTTGACCACGCGGTCTTCGATGGAGTGAAACGAGATGATCGCGAACCGGCCATTAGGGGCAAGAATGCTATACGCACTCTCGATGGCCTGCTTGAGCGATTGGATCTCGTCATTTACCGCCATGCGCAAGGCTTGAAAGGTTCTTGTCGCGGGATGAATGCGTCCTTGTTCGTAGTGTCCGGGGACCGCGGCCTTGATGATGCCGGCAAGTTCGATCGTACGGGTGATGCGGGACACGCGGCGCGCGTCGGCAATCGCCGTAGCGATTCTGAAGGCGAATTTTTCTTCGCCGAAATTGCGGATCATCTCAGTTAACTCGGTCACCTTCCACGTATTGACGATGTCTGCGGCGGTGAGGCCGTCTTCATTCGCCTTTGGACCAAGGCGCATATCAAGCGGTCCCTCGAGTTGAAAGGACAAGCCTTTTTTCGGGTCTGAGATCTCATCAGAGGAGAAACCGAGATCGAGCAGAATACCGTCAACCGAGTTCACACCAATCGCACGCAAGCTATCAGCCATGGTACGAAAGTTCGCATCAATCCCCTGCCAACGATCGCCGTATTCGGCAAGCGTTTCTTTGGCTCTCGAAAGAGCTTGAGGATCAACATCGAACGAGTACACGCGGCCATTTGGCGCCGAGAGCTTAAGCAGTTCACGGGTATGCGTGGCACCGCCGAGCGTCCCGTCGACATAGGTACCGCCATTGTGAGGTTCGAGGCCAAGCATGGTCTCTTCGAGCATCACAGCGATATGGACTGAAGCGCTCATACGCCAAGATTGGTTAAACGTTCTGCAATCGCATTGCCTTGGTCCTCCGTTTGGCGGGCATAGGCTTCGTAAGCATCTTCGTCCCAAATTTCGAGACGATTATACAAACCAGCGACAACAACGTTTTTCTGCAACCCTGAATAGGTACGCAGATATTCTGGCAAAAGCACGCGTCCAGCCTTGTCGACTTCAGCCTCCATGGCACCAGCAAGCATCAAACGTGCAAACGCACGCGTATCAGCCTGGCCCAACGGAAGCGCAGCGAGTTTAGCCGCGAGGGTTTCCCACTCTTGTTTCGGATAGAGAAAGAGACTGCGATCTAGACCGCGAGTAACAACGACACCCTCAGCGAGAGCAGCGCGAAACTTAGCCGGAATAGACATACGGCCTTTTTCATCGAGACTGTGGTGAAATTCCCCGATAAACATGGCGTAGGTAACGTGTTCAGAAGTTTTCCCACTTCTTCCCACGTGATCCCATTTTATACCACTTCGCCCCTTTTGTACAAAAACCCAAATAAACAAAAAACCCGCTGTCCTAGCGGGTTTTTATGTTCTGTTCTTGTTCTTGGGGATAACTACCAACCCACTTTACCCTCCCTGCGCTTCGCTGGGGTGTCCCTTTCCACTTCGTGGACAGGGAGTTAAGGATTTGTTGAATGTATTTTTTTGTAAAATCCATATCCCCTTTTTCACGAAGTGAAAGAGGTGCCGAGCACAGCGAAGGCGGAGAAAGCCGTACCGTTATCTCAGCTTAAACTCCCCGATCAGCGGCACATGGTCACTAATGTCCTGCGTATCTTTAGCACGAACTTTGTGTTGCTTCACGGTTAATAACGGCGAGTAGAAAAGATAATCCAAGGTACGATCGAGCTTGTGCAAGTCTTTGCGATTGGGCGAATGCGTAAACCAACGACGACGCTTTTTACCCCTCAACTCACTCTTGGTCGGGATAAGCGCAAATGACTTCGTGAGATACGACAACTCCGTATGCGGATTATAGAGCTCGGCCTGATCTTTGGTAAGTTGCTTGCGCGCCGTTTCATTTGGCAAGAGATTAAAATCACCACCAATGATCCAAGGAGTCTTTGCCTCGGTACGCTCATCAAGTAATCGCTTTATTCCCTTCACCTGCTTCGCTATCGTATTCGATCCTCTTGAAAAAGCATCAAGATGCGTATTCATCACCGACAAATACCTACCATCACTCAAACAAATACGCGCCTCGAGCACACAACGCTTCAAATAGAATAGGCGCACGATCCAAAGCGCAGGCTTCACGGCGAGCTGATAACGCTTTGCCTCGTCAATTGAATACTTCGAAAAAATCACGAGCTTCATTCTCCATGGCCGCAAAATATGGCGATGTGGATGAAATGCCGACTTCACATAATAGGCCGACGCTCGGTACGGATAGTCTTTGAGCTTTTTCGCCAACTCTCCTTCTTGATCGTGATAGCGCGTGCGCGAAGAACCTTCGTCTACCTCCTGTAGAAGCAAAACATCCGGACTTTCAGATTTCACCACTTTAATCAAATGATCACGATTACGCTTCATCTCAGCTTCTTCAACCGTGATGCGCTTACCTTTATCCATGGGCAAGTCAAAAAAATACACGTGATTGCGCCCGCCAAAAAATTCTTGGTTCCAGGTCATGACTTTGAGCGTCTTGCCGGCAGGTAATGTCTTACGCTCATCATTCGAAACAATCTCACAGTTTTCAACGGCTCTCGGACGATACGAAAAAAAGTAGAGATAAATCGCCAATAACAAAAAGAGGCTGGAGACACCTCCAATCAGCCACCATACAAAGAGCGACAACTCTGGCATGGCCGGATTATACCTTATTTGCGTTTCTTTTTCGCGGGGGATTTTTTACCAACAAATGCCTCACTTCTTACTTTGCGATGAAAGGTAATGGCAAAACGATGCGATTCGTCACGAACCTGGGTAAACAAATCGATATGCGGCTCAAGCAATTGGCAAAGCGATGGATTGAGATCCGAGCAAATGAGATCGGTACGCTTGCGCTCTGGACCTTTTGCCATCCCCACTACCGGTACTATGACACCATTCTGACGCATGATTTCTTCAACCGCATGCACCTGCGGCTTACCTCCATCAATCAAAAAAAGCTGTGGCAAAGGCCATTCATCATGCTTTAAGCGACGCGTCAGCACTTCTTGCAAAGAGCCAACGTCATTAGAGCCTTCAACGGTTTTGATTTTAAACTTGCGATACTGCGCTTTTGCCGGTGCGCCATTTTGAAACACCACCATACTCGCCACCTGCGACGTACCGCTAATATGCGAAATATCATAGCCCTCAATGCGGCCATACACGTCAATCTCGCCTTCAGCGCGTTTAACGGTGCGCGCTTCAGGTTCATCTCGCATTAAGAGCGCGATATCTTGGATATGTTCGAGTGAGAAAAGCTGATTGCGAATCTTTGCCGCTTCTTCAAAACGCTCTGCCTTTGCCAACTTCTCCATCTCTTTTGTCATCGCCTTCACAATCTCTTCTTTTTTGCCTTCAAAAAACTTCATCAAATGACGAATCCCCTGCTTATAGGTTTTTGCATCAACCTTGCCAACACAAACACCCGGGCAACGGCCGATTTGATAATCAAAACAGGCCTTGGCACCCCCTACCCCCTGCCCCCTTCCCACATTTGTGGAAGGGGGTTTAGGCGGAAGACACGTTGACCATGGAAAGACTTTTCGTACCAAGTCCAAAGCCACGCGCAACGAGCGTGCTGAGAGATACGGCCCAAAAATCGCGAGTGACGTTTTTTCTTCTTCAGGAAGCAAATCCGTCGCGCGTTTTAAGAGAGGGCGCGGATACTCTTCATCCGTAATGACCAAATACATGAAGCTCTTATTATCTTTGAGCAGCACATTATATTTTGGCCAATGTAATTTGATGAGATTCGCTTCAAGAATCAGCGCTTCAATCGCCGTTTTCTTTTCGACATAATCAATCTCACGCACGAGTGGCGTCATCTCTTCGATAAACGGTCCATGCGGACGTTCAAAGTGCTGATTGACACGACGCTTCAAATTCACCGCCTTTCCCACATACAAAATCTTCCCACGAGCATCTTTCATGAGATAGACACCGGGAGTATCCGGTAAAGCATCGTTTTTGATGCGGATGTAGGGTGGCAACATACTTTTCCCTCCCCTTGCTTCGCGCGGGGTATCCCTTTTCACTTCGTGAACAGGGAGTTAAGGATTTTTATACTTGTTTGCAAATCCCTATCCCCTTTTTCACGAAGTGAAAGAGGTGCCAAGCAAAGCGCAGGCGGAGAAAGCTTAAGAAGGGATGATTAGGATTTCTTACTCACCTTCCCGATAATCCAGTACGAGAGCGGGATGAAGACGTATGGCGTTGCCCAGAGAAAACCCGTCATACCGAGCTCAGCACCCTTGAAGATGCTGTCGCTACCCGTGACGAGCTGAGTAATGGCCACAAGCCACATCGCAGGCAATACAAGTAAGAGCTTGATCATGGACATAAACCCTTCAAATCCAACCGTGAGATATTGCATCACACCCGTGCCAGCCGCGGATTTTGAGATGTAGATAAAGAGATTGATAAGCGAAAAGATCAATACCATGACAAGCCAGATGATTGTGCTCCAAAGCCATTTATTGCGATTGCTTAGCGGTTTCTTGGTGAGTTCTTGAGGCATATGTAAGTAGTATAACGTATTTCTGCGAATGGCGTGACGGTTAGCGCTTCTTCAACACTTCTTTCAAATACTTACCCGTCCAGCTCTTTGGGTTCTTGGCGACTTCTTCTGGCGTACCTTGGGCGACGATAGTACCGCCTTTATCACCACCTTCAGGACCCATATCGATGATATAGTCAGCGTTTTTAATGACGTCGAGATTATGTTCAATGATGACGACGGTATTACCACGTGTCACGAGACGATGAAGCACTTCAAGAAGTTTGCGGATATCTTCAAAGTGTAGACCCGTTGTCGGCTCATCAAGAAGATAGAACGTACGGCCAGTATCACGCTTCGCGAGTTCACTTGAAAGCTTAATACGCTGCGCCTCACCACCTGAAAGCGTGGTAGCGCTTTGGCCGAGCTTCAAATAACCAAGACCAACCTCTTCAAGTACCTTGGTTCGATCATGCACGACTGGAATGTCGCGGAAGAAATGGCTGGCTTCTTCAATCGTCATATTCAATACATCCCAAATATTTTTTTCGCGATACGTCACTTCGAGTGTTTCGCGGTTAAAGCGCTTACCTTTACAAACATCGCAAGGCACATACACGGTCGGCAAGAAGTGCATCTCAATAGCGATCTGGCCATTACCTTCGCAATGTTCACAACGTCCACCTGGGACGTTAAAGGAGAAACGACCAACCTTATAACCACGAATACGGGCTTCTGGCGTCATCGAATAGAGCTCACGAACGTGATTCCAAATACCGGTATAGGTTGCTGGATTTGAGCGTGGCGTGCGGCCAATAGCGCTTTGATCAACATCGACAACCTTGTCGATCCAATCCATCCCTTCAATGCCACCGTGAGCACCTGGCTTTGTCGTTGCACCATTTAAATGACGCGCAAGCTCGCGATACATCACATCAATCAAAAGCGTCGACTTACCCGAACCAGAAACACCCGTAACACAAACCATGCGACCAAGCGGAATCTTCGCATTCACGTTTTTCAAATTGTTCTCCGTGGCTTTTTTGACTTCTAAAAACGCTTTTGCCGCAGGTCGGCGTTTATGCGGATAACTGATCTTTTTATCACCGCGCAAATACGCACAGGTTAAACTATCAGGATTCTCTAAAACCTTCGGCATGGCACCTTCGGCCACAATATAACCACCATGAACGCCAGCGCCTGGACCAATATCGACTAGGTGATCCGCGGCATGAATCGTATCTTCGTCATGCTCAACAACGATAATGGTATTACCAAGATCACGAAGTTTCAAAAGCGTATCAATCAAGCGTTTATTGTCGCGTTGATGCAAACCGATGGTCGGTTCATCCAAAACATACAATGCTCCCACAAGATGTGAGCCGATTTGCGAAGCAAGACGAATACGCTGCGCCTCACCACCAGAAAGAGTACCAGCGGTGCGATTGAGCGTGAGGTATTCGAGACCTACGTCTAACAAAAACGATAAACGCGAGAGCACTTCACGCATCACCGGTTCAGCAATCGACATTGCCGTCGGATCAAGAGATAGCTTCAAAAAGAAGTCTGCCGCTTCGTTGATTGGCAAGTTCGTGACTTCAACAATGCTTTTACCATCAATCCAAACGAAGAGTCCTTCTTTGCGCAAACGCGCACCTTCACACGCCGGACAAATCTCTTCAGAAAAAAGCGACTCAGTACCGATACCGTTACAGGTCTGACACGCGCCATAAGGCGAATTGAATGAAAAGAGACGCGGCTCGATTTCAGGAAACGCAAAACCGTCATCCGGACACGAGAAACGCGCCGACATCAGCATCTCGGTCTTATCATCCATAATGACAAGCACGGTGCCATTGGCACGATCAAGTGCAGACTCCATCGCTTCACTTAAGCGCGATTGCAAACCCTTATTGCCGGCGATAGGCCAGCCGAGCGGGATGCGATCGGTGACGACTTCAATCGTGTGGCGATCATAACGCTCAAGATCAATTGGTTCGCGAAGTGAATGCCATTTGCCATTCACGCGTACCTCAGTGAAACCAGATTCATGAAGATCTTGAAGAAGTTGGTGATATTCACCTTTGCGTCCACGCACAACCGGCGCGAGAATGACGAGCTCATTGGTCAATGCGACATTTTTAGCACTCTTCTTTGGCTTTGCCTCGCCGATGGTCGATGTTGCAGCGCTAGCATGAATCTCTTCAGTCTTTTTGAGGATGCGATCAACCATCTCGTCCACCGTCATCTTTTGAATCGGATTGCGACAAATCGGGCAATGCGGTTTACCGGCACGCGCATAAAGCACACGCAGGTAATCGTAGATTTCAGTAATGGTTGCCACCGTTGAACGAGGATTGGCAGAGTGTGCTTTTTGGTCAATCGAAATAGCCGGCGAAAGACCTTCGATTTCGTCGACATCTGGCTTGTCCATTTGGCCCAAGAATTGACGGGCATACGCCGACAAAGACTCAACATAACGACGCTGACCTTCGGCAAAGATGGTATCGAATGCCAAAGAGGACTTTCCTGAACCAGAAAGTCCCGTAAAGACGGTCATTTTGTGACGTGGGATCTCAAGCGAAATATTCTTGAGATTGTGCTCGCGGGCGCCGCGAATGATGATTTTGTCTTGCATAACGCAGAAGGCCGCCCGTTGTCGGGGCGATGGGTGGACTATACGTGATCTCCCCTATTCTATCAACCGACGATATGAAAGAATGCAGGCCTATGCAAAAGCACCAGCCCCCTGTTGTAACAGGCTCTAAAACCGTTTTTGAATGCCCGTACTATTCAGTTCGTCATGATGAGCTCGATTTACCAAATGGCACCAAAGGCAACTACTACGTGATCGACATGCCTGAGGCCGCCGGTGTCATCGCTATCAGCGAAGGCAAGATTCTGATGATTAGCCAATATCGCCATCCTCTCGCCATTGTCACCTACGAGTTCCCTATGGGTCGCGGACACAAGGGCGAGCCACCGCAAGACGCTGCTCTACGCGAATTCGCCGAAGAAACCGGATTCGCTCCTGTCACGGTCAAACCTCTCTGCGTTATTGATCCTCTCCCTGGACAATCCAATCATCAAGTCGCGATGTTCATCGCTGAAGGCGTGAGAAACACGACCGCTGAAAAAGACGCTGAAGAATACGATCTTGAAAAACACTGGTTCACTCCAGAGCAAATCGACGAGATGATCGCCTCGGGAAGGATGAACAATGCTGTCACGATCGCCGCTTGGTACAAATACAAACTTACTTTCTGATCTCTCCCGTATACACCGCTTCAAACGCGGAGCCCTTAATCCCTTTCAACTGATTCAACTCATCATCATTCCAGCGCGTGTCGGTAGCGCCTTGAAAGTACCAAGGCGAACCATTATCAGCGACGATCAAGCCGTAATCTTTCATGGCTTGTGCGATAATTTTGGACGAGCCTGTTAGACCCGAAATGTCATAGTCTTTTTTCAAGCGCAAACGCAAACCCATCGGTGGCAAATTGGCATCATTCGAACCTGCATGATGCGTCGCTGGAAGAATGTAGCCCTTTTGACTACGTGGCACGGTCACGCGGATAGCATGCGTGATTTTACCTGCCGCGATCTCATCATAACGAACGAGTCCATTAAAAATCGGTAAGCCGGCGGCATCAGCACTCGTCCAACCCTCTGGACGAAGCGCGCCCGTTTTCAAATTCCACTTTGCACCCGAATCCGCATTCCAGCCTTGAGTGGTTTTTACGGCTGCGAATAATTCGTAAAGCATACACGTGCTTTTATCTACGACAAGCACATGACGATCGCTCCCACCCTCAACGCGCGCATTCGTTGGGATTGGAAATGGACCCGGATCACTCTCATCACCATACGCCGTATAATTAATCGCGACCTTTGGCGTCATTGCATCCGCAATCGTATAAGGGATACCGTAATCCTGATTCTCGCCAAAATCAGGATGTAGATTTTTCGTTGAACCAATAGCGGCGATATAGGTCGCGGATTTTTCATGCACAGGCAATGCATCTACGCGTTGATTCCACGCATTTTCAGCAGGAAAGACGGGACACCCTTCAAACATCGTCGAAGCAACGGGTGTTGGCGTCGTTGGATTTGTCACACCCTTAAACCACTGATAGAGCGTCGTCACTTTTAATTCTTCTGCTAGCTGGTAATCCGTTGCAGAACTTAGCGGGGCACCAACGGTATAGTTAATAAAAAACGTGTCCGATAAATCGTGAACCTTGGTTGCCCAGTTCGCATCAAAGAGAGACTTCGCAACATTCTCGCTCGCGATCGGGCGCAAGATACCTTTACCAGAAATCGCATAAACCTTTGGATCGCTCGTGATCTTAATCAGCTGCGCACCCGAACGATACGCGATATTGCCGCCGATTTGATACGAAGCCAACTCCCCTTCGCCCACCGTCTGAACGCTTGAAAAATCCGCATACCAACTCTTATAAATCCGTTCGTTGGGAAAGACGTAGCGCTTCCCGTCCAACACATAGTACACCGCCGCATTACTCGGACTCTTCACCAAAGCGTCCTGCACGGCCGCTGTAGCTGGCGCTACGGGCGCTATAACCGATAAAAGCGAGGCAAGGCTCAATAGAGCCAAAATACGGTGAGAAGGGCTAGACATATAGATACAGGATAACATAGATCCTCCCTGCCCTCCTTTAGCAAGGAGGATTCTGAAAGTCATGTAAACCCCGCTCTAGACAAAAATACTATAATATGATAGCCTTCGAAAGCATTCCTTTTAACGTTGGAGGCTGGGCATGCAACAGACAACCGCAAGCAGAAACAAGCAAAAATTTCCCGCTCTCGTATCGGTCTCGGAGTACGGCACGAAGGACCATCTCATGGTTCTCACCTGTACCAAGACCGGCGTGATGCTGCCACTGGATGAGACTGGCATGATCTCGGCCAGCCATCCCTTTCTCTCGGAGGAGATCGGCACCATCAACGTTCTCGACGGAGACACCTACCTCGAGATCCAGCGCAAGCGCGCTCGGACGCACGCTCGAGAGATCCTCAAGAGGTCAACGCTTCAAGAGGTCCACTTCCCGCGCTGGGACCAAGTGACCAGCGCTGCCATCCCGACCGCGCTCAAGGAGCACGACCAGTACATGATCATCTATCAGGTCATGTTTCTGAGGGCTGAAGAGGAGAATGCGCCGGGCTACGTCCATGTGACCTATGCAGAGCTCACGAAGGATGCGCGCCTCTGCCCTGTCATGAAGGACGTCATCGCGCAGCTCGTGTATCTCGATGGCTTCGAAGACTTCGTCTCGAAGTTCACGGACGAAGACTGAACATGAGCGCCGATTGGCGCTCGGGCCCTACCAAACTGGTGGGGCTCTTTCATTACTCATCAATAACGTTGCGGTAATAGTCCATGAACTGCACGATCGCATCATCAAGACGAATATCACGTGTCGTCACGGGTGTGGCGAGTGACATGCCTTCTAAACTGCGACAGCGGCTCAGCGCCACATAAGCTTGCCCTGAAGCAAAAGCCCCTTGTCCAAAATCCACACAAACATGATCAAAGGTTTTGCCCTGGCTTTTATGAATGGTTACGGCCCATGCCAATCTCAAAGGTAACTGCGTAAAACTCCCCACGGCTTCTTGTTCGATTTCTTTGGTCTCATCATTGAAGGTGCTTTGATACAAACTCCACGTATGTGAGCCAACGGCCACCGTTTGGCCATCATCTAGTTTGACGGTGATAAATTCATTGCCTTGTTCGTCTTTATCAAAACCATCCACCCATCCCAAACTGCCATTCACAAAACGCCCCAGCGGATCATTCGCAATACACATGACACGCGCGTGTTTCTTTAATGGCAAAACAAGATCGGTTGGTGTCTCGTGTTTTTCAAAATCACCTCGCAAAAGCCCGTCATACGTTTTTGCTTCGCCAGCAAGCGCCTCTAAACGTGCACGATTAATCGCGTCTGCATCGACATTGCGCGTTGTGAGCGTAATCGCATCTTTAGGCAATTCAACCCCAACCGAAGCATTTAATTCATCCAATTCTTTGCGCGTGAGCGTGCGGTGACGAATACCATTTAAGAGTTTGATAAACTTCTCGTCTTTTTGGCGATAGATCTTTGTTAATTCGATAAGGCGAAATCCATCTTCATCTAAAATACGCCCCATGACCTGAGATGAAAAAAAGTAGGGCGTTGGATATACCGTCCCAAAGGCCTCGCGATCACGCGTCGTCACCACCGGCGGCAATTGGTACAAATCCCCTACCACCACCAAACGCACACCACCAAAAGGACGTTTGTCTTTGCGAGCGGTGCGCAAAAAGACATCCATACAGTCCATGAGATCAGCACGCACCATAGAGATCTCGTCGATGATGATTAATTTGATTTTACGAAAGAGCCCAAGATTGGGGCGCATCTTGGCTTCGACTTTTGCCTTGTCTGGCGTCACATTCGGCGAAAAGCCAAAAAACCGGTGAATGGTTTGCCCACCAACATTCAACGCCGCAATACCCGTTGGCGCCAAGACCGGCACAAACTCTGGCGTCTCTAAAAGAAACTGCCGCAATAACGTGCTTTTACCCGTTCCCGCACGCCCTGTGATCATGGTAAACGCGCCGCCGTGGTGCAATTGTTCGAGCGCTTCATCAAAAGCGGGCGTGCGTTCTAGCTTCATTGGCCAGAGGATACTAGAACGAATATCGAACGGCAAGAAGCTCTTTCTCGCTCTTCTTTAACTTCTTGATCTCCGCTTCTTTCTTGCGGGCATCCGTCGGTGTTTTCATTTTCTTCTTCCACACCAACTCAACCGGCCCGCGGCCGCGGGTATACTTTGCGCCGGTTCCGTCATTGTGTTTTTTGAGGCGGGCTTTGAGATCATTTGTGATTCCGCAATACAAAGAACCGTCTTTGCAACGGAGTAAATAGACATACCAGGCCGAACCCCCTGCCCCCACGCTTGTGGGGGTATTCTTAATCTTCTTGCTCATTTCATTTTTGGGGGTTTTGCGATAGCGATTGACTTCAGTGCCCACTTCTTTGCCAACTCATGATCTTCAAGTGCGTCTTCTGGCAATGACCAATAATTCATCGACGCCTGTTCACCATCTTTCGTCGGATACGTAAACGCCGCACTCCCCGCTTCTTCGAATTCATCTTTCAATTTTTCGTCCGCTTTCAAATACAACATTCCATCATCAATGATCGCGAAGAACTTTCCGCCAGAATATAAACCGTAACCGCCGAACATACGGCGATGCGTTAAAGCTGGCAAGCCAGACAATAAGTCGTTGACGACGAAGTCTACGAAGGGGTTGAGGGCAGACATAAATCAGATAAGCTCTTTTAATCTCTCAGAGCGAATTGAGCACGTATGCAAATTAGGCAATGTCTTTAATGGCAGAAAGACATTTTCTATATGCGGATGATCAACCTTGCTCAAACCATATCTCGAACGACCCGTGAGAATCATGGATGCAATCAGGCTTTGGTCCCAAGGACAATAGGCGTTTATAAGCCGTAAAGCGCCCTCGCGCATTCTCGCAATGACGACCTCGTTTGTTATGAGATGCGAATGCGCGATATCGGCTTGCACAAAGAGAATGCGTTTTACCGTTGACGGCGCTCCAAATCGGTTCAGCATATCAAGAAGAAATCGGCTACCGAGCGAATGACAAACGATAATTTCGATTTGGTTGTTTTCTATAAATGCGAAGAGCTTCTCTTGCCACTCGATATCCGCGGCACGTCGTTCTTCATCACGATAGAGTCTGAGAACAGGAAGCAATCCCATCATCTGCAATAGAGTGAGCTCCCTCTCTATCCCCCAACGAAATACGACGACTTCACCTTTTTCTACTTCAGCGCGAAATGATTCAAAACCCGCATCAATACCCAAGGCAGAACGAAAGATCGAAAAAGACGCATCGGTGGCAAAACCGTGTACTAAAGCCACTTTTGATCCCGAATCCAACGCCATACACCCATCCTAGCGAGAACTGCCAAAACAGTAAAACCCCTCCGACATCTGTCGGAGGGGTTTTGAAACGCACCAGAAAACTCTTATTTGCGCACCGCTTTCACGATGGCAAGCAAGATAACGGCACCAACAACAGCGACAAGGGTGCTATAGAGATTGAAGCCCGTGACGCCGCTTTGGCCCAAGAACTCCATCACATAACCACCGATGACGGCACCGATGATCCCGACAACGACGTTCAATACGATCCCCTGCTGGCCATCGGTCTTCATGATCATAGAACCGATCCAACCTGCGATACCACCTAGGATAATCCACGCAATGATACCCATACAAAATGAAGGTTAAGGTTTAAATGAACCTACATACCACCATAGCGCGATTGGTACTATTTTACTAGTAAAAAACTATTGCAGGACAATGCCGCTAGCTTCGCACCAGTCAATGGGCCTACTTGGCTGATCCTGTGTGTTTTTTGAAAGGCGCGTACAGACTGTTGTGTCGTTGGTCCAAAGTTACCATTTGGCGTCACGTTTGTAGGAAAGTGCCCCATCTTCTGAAGAATCACCTGAAGTTCTAATACTTGAGCATTGTTCATGCCGCGAGAAAGTATCTGCTTATAGGCAAAACACTCTTTTGACATAGGACCAGCGACAGGGGGCGTCATAACAGGCGCGGGCTCAATAACAGTAGCAACAGGTTCTGGCGGATAAACACAGTCACGAATAGTGCTTAAAACGGTGGCGTGAGGATTAAAATTCAGGGCGCGACGATCAGTACATCCATACACTGCCGTGCCACCATAGGACAAGATTGGCACTGGTGCGTTTGCAATGAAATTTGCCGTTACGGTGATATCTCCGGTGAGATCAAGGTCAGTTCTTACTGCCGTTAAAACACCATCAGACCACTCATCAAAGACATAACCACCATTTGCAACAGCTGTTACCGTGCTGCCATCTTCAGTACGAAAGGCATTTTGCGAAGCGGTTCCCGCAAGACTACCGCCTGCGCCGGCGCTATAGCTTAATGCATAATAATAATCCGTGGCACAATTAAACGCAGCCTTGGTAATCGTATCAATCACGGTGACGTCATTTGAATTCAAATTCGTCACATAAAGCTTTGGCCCAACACGCACCATACTGAGCGGACTAGAGCCCGCTGCAATGGTATGCGTGACAATGTTTGTCAGCGTATTTACGACAGTTACATTATCCGAGGCCAAGTTCGCAACATAGAGCTCATTACCAACGACGAGACCAAGTCGAGGCGTAGAGCCGATAGCGATCGTATCCGTTACGGTATCTGTGCCAGAATCAATAACGGACACGTCATTTGTGTTCGTGTTAATGACATACAGGTCGGTGCCAACGACATTTGCACCAAATGGCTGCGTCCCTACCGGGATCGTCGCTACCACGGTGTCGGTCACGGTATTAATGACGGTAACGTCATTCGTTGATTGGCCAGGCACATAAAGCTTTGAGCCGATGAGAAAACCAAAGATTGGCGTTTGCCCCACCGGGATCGTCGATAACACGTTATTCGTCAGCGTATCAACAACCGTGACATTATCGGATGACTGGTTAATGACGTAGAGCTTTGTACCTACCAAGGTTGATGAAAATGGATTTGTACCAACGGTAATCGTATCGATAACGGTGTCGGTATTTGTATCGATCACGCTGATATTGTCAGAATTTTGGTTATTCACATAAAGATTGGTACCTACCGCGATTGATATACGCGGCGACGTGCCTACAGGGATTGTTGCCACCACGGCACGGGTATCAGCGTCAATCGCCGTCACGCTGTCTGAAGCTGCATTATTTACATAGACTTTGCCGGCCACGAGCGTCGATGAGAATGGCTGGCTACCTACCGTGGTCGTAGCAATGACCGTGTCAGTGATAGCATCGATGATTGAAACCGTATTCTGGCTGCCATTATGAATATAGACATCCGAACCGGCTCTGGTTGGGATTTGTGGATTAGTTCCCACGGCGATGATACCGCAATCAACCGGGCCAGCCGAAAGCGCAGGATGCACCAAACCCTGGGCGGTAACGACAAGGAGCAATGGCAAGACGACAAATCGTTGCCATGAATGTGAAAAAAGCATGAATAGATTATACTCCATTATCAATAAGTCCTCCAACTTGCCATAAAGGCGTTATTTCGTTATGATCCGGCCACAAATTCAGAGCCAAAACGGAGAGGTCGCATAGTGGCCTAGTGCACTTGCTTGGAAAGCAAGCATACCTTCATCGGTATCGGGAGTTCGAATCTCCCCTTCTCCGCCATACAAAACCCTGCCCTAGAGGCGGGGTTTTGTATTGTGGTGTATACTTCTCGCATAGTAGCTATGCGCCAACATCTCACCAAACACAAAAAGAAATACGGATTCGCTGCCGCGCTCGGCTTGGCAGGTATTTCGGTGACGACTCTCGTTCAGCCACCTGTTGTAACCGCACCTAAAGCTGATACGCCACCTACCATTAGCCAAAGACAAGAGGCAGCAACCCAACGTCTTGAAGCTGATCGTGAACGCTGCAACGAATGGATCTCTCAAGAAAAACGCCAAGAAGCGTTTGGCGCAGACTTCGCCACGGTTGGCGGTCAGTATCACGCATCAACGGGCACCCAATCACTTTCTTGCACCTTTCGCGAAGGCTCAACGAGCTTTCTCGTGACCAAGCGCACGATCGAAGATCAGGCACGCGCAGACAAACTTTTTGAATCATCCCTGCAGCCGACATCGTCTATTGAATCTGTCGCGGTTGGTGAAAAAGGCTTCTGGTCAACGGTACAAAAAAATCTCATTACCCGTAGAGGTAATGAGATCTACACCTTACGCGCCTCACCAGCAACGAGTTCAGAAATCATCGTGTCCGTCGGTGAAAAACTTTTTGGAAAAAGTGAATAGCTTACTTTAGCAATTTATTGACGGCACTCTCAAAATCAAATGCCTCGTCTACATGGGTTGTGAGATCAGAGCCCAAACGCAAACCGCCGCCCGCCGCGGCGTTTTTGTAATGAAAATAGATGGCTAATTCTTGAAAACGTTTTCTATCTGGCGTGATCGTTGGCAATAACGCGAGAACATGCGCTATCGACGTGCCGAGCTCAGCTGCAAGCGCACCATCGTCTCGCATCCCTCGGTCTAGCTGTCGAATGGCCTTGGAGAATGGGATAACGGCACATGGCACGGTGCCACAAGACTCTGTAATATAGGCAATATCTGCTTCATCCATGCACTTATTCGCGATAAGTTCGAGACGGATATCAAAAATCATGGCGTACTCTTGATACTGCTTCCAGACCGAAACCGAAGCTTCGGTTGGCTCAACCACCACGAAGGTCGCATCGAATTTGGCGAATAACCCCGAAGCAAAGGCATCAGCGCCAGCGGTCATATCAACAAGTACAAGTTCATCATCTGCATCAGCGAGATGGTTTAACAAAAGCTCGATTGCACCTGTTTTGGCGTGATAGCATTTAACCCCTAAATCTTCTTCTTCAAATCCGCCGGTTTTCAAGACATCTATGCCTTCATAATGATAAACGAGAGATTGAAGATAAGGGTCAGTAAACGGCAAAATCAACGTCGAACCTGTGCCTGCTGGTGTTGTCTTTGCGATCTTGTCTGCTTCTGGCAGCAAGGTATTTTGTCCTTTGACATAGGCTTTCAAATCAAGCATCTGCTTACCAACTTCACCAACAAGCTTTGCTTGTTCAGCACTTAAACCCAGCGTCTCGGCAAAACGTTGGTTGATATCAGCGTCGATGGCCAATACCTTGGTACCGTTTTTTGCGGCACTGCGAGCGAGCTGTGAGCTAACGGTCGTTTTACCACTCCCCCCTTTACCAACAAAAGCAATCTTCATATTAACGACAGGCTGGGCAAAGGCCCGTGAATTCTAAAAAATGTTGCTTGGTTTGAAATCCGTGCTTTAAAAGCATGTCTTCGATATACTTCATCATCGGCTCAGCATCCAGCTCAACGATATTGTCACAGGATTCACAAACGGCATGGTGATGGTGCTCGCCTTTTTGGACGGATTCAAAACGCGTAACCCCTTTGCTTACTTGGGCGTCTACTAAGCCCTCTTTTTGCAAGCGCGTGAGTTCGCGATACACAGACGAACGGTTTATAGAAAAACCACCCGCAATAATGGCAGTGCAACATTCGGCGAGCGACATCGGATGATGCGCTTCAGCCAGAATCTTGGCCACGGCCTGTTTGGCCTTGGTATTGCGGGTGGTTGTCATAGGGTAGTGCGTTCAGCTAGCAGGAGACGCCGCATGCGGCAACTCGTCGCCGAGCAGAAGCTTGCCTTCGGTGTGAAGGTGCTTCATGAGCGCCAAGGTTGCCGGGCGCTTCAGGTTGTCGCGCAGGTAGCAGCGAATCTTGTCCGGCCCAGCCTCGCGGATACAACAACCGCATTCGCCGAAATGCGAGAGCAGAAACCCCGCTTCGCAAAACCGCGTCTGCACGTGCATGAAGAAGTCATAGGGCTTGGCGATGGCATGCAGCACGGCGTCGACCTCTTGCCACGGCAAGAGCAGGTCTTGCCGGCCACGGATCGAAGCCGCCTCATCGTCAGACGCCTCGGTCTGAACCGCGATGCAGGCCAATGACTCCCACACCAGCACGCTCACCCGACCCCTGAACTCGATCGAGAGCTTGGCGATGACCATGATCTGAGCAGCCATGGGTACGGGCACCTCGCCATGCAGCTTGCGCGCATGCTCCAAAAAGGGCGTCGGGTCGAACTGGTAGTGAAGCCCACTCATGAGCTTGTACCAGAAGCTTTTGACGCACTGAGCCTCTGCGCCATGCAGACGGTCTTCTGCCCAGGCCAGATGCCCCTTGTGGACGGCGAACAGGTCGGAGGAGGTCTTCTGATGGATACCATCGAAGGAAGGATTCGAACGAGCTTGAGACTGATGAAGTGACGACACGTGGTTCTCCTTGTTTTGATGAACGCTACCCCAGCTTATCGCAACTCAGTTGCATTAGTCAAGTCCCTTTTCTGTAACCAAAACCCCCTCCTCACGACAAGTGAGGAGGGGGCAGGGGGTGGCGTTCTTATTTGCTTGCACCAGCAGCCTGGATAGCTGCTTTCAACTGAGCATAAGGCACCGCACCAGAAATCAACTGACCGTTGACGAAGGTTGCAGGGGTCCCTTCTACGCCAGCGATCGAACCTTCAGATGTGTCATTGTTAACACGTGCTGCCATCTCGCCTGAATCAAGACAGGTCTTGAAGTTGCCTTCGTTGAGACCAATCGCTTTAGCGATGTCGAGGTAGGTTTGTGTACCAAGCGTCTGCTGTTTAGCAAAGAGCTGGTCATGCATCTGCCAGAACTTGTCGTTGCCACCGATCTTCGCTGCACATTCTGAAGCTTCTGCGGCTTTTTGTGCTTCTGGGTGGATAGCGGAGAGTGGATAGTGGCGATAAACCAAGCGAACGTCTTCTGGGAATTCTTTCAAAGCCTGTTCAAGCGCAGGAAGATGACGTGAGCAGAACGGACATTCGAAATCAGAGTATTCGATCAAGGTGACCTTGGCGTTTTTTGCACCTTTGATGTGGTCAACCTTGTCGTCTACTGGTTTCACAGGGCCTGCAGCAACCGGAGGTGCCGTTGGGTCATTAACCGTAGGCACGGTAGGGTTATTTGCGCCCAAGTTACCGCCCGTAGGGAGCTTGCCGCCTGCCAAAAGACTAAACGCAAGACCAAAACCGATAATCGCCGATACAGCAACGCCGAGAAAAAGACCAGAAAGAAACATGGTCTTTGGACCGCCGTCAAAAAAGGAGCCTTGTGACTGTGACATAGTGGAGTGGTTACGTACTAAAGTGGTACGAGAGTAACAAGTAAGAGTGAATTATTGAAGATTTTGTCAACCCTATTCGGCAAGTGCCGCGGTCATGATGCGGTCCCAGTCTGCGATCGTGAGGCCGTTATGGACCTTACCATCGATAATAAAGGTTGGGGTCGCACGCACGCCATTACGATTGCCTTCAGCGACATCATCCATAACAACCGAGTCGTATTTTTTATCAGCGTAACATTGACTGAACTGGTCACCGTTTAGCCCGATCGCTGCAGCATACGCTTTGAACGAATCATCGAGACGAGAGAGGCCTTGCCACGATGCCTGATTAGCGAAGAGCTGATCGGTATAGTCAAAAAACTTGCCTTGCTCTTCAGCACAACGCGCGGCATTTGCCGCATTGCGTGCATTTGGGTGGATGCTCATGAGCGGAAAGTCATTCCAGACAAACTTCGCGCGGTCGCCGTATTTGGCGATGGCTTGCTTGAGAGCAGGCTCGGACCCTTTGCAGGCTGGGCATTGCAAATCGCTATAGATCTGCACTTCGAGCGCGGCTTCGGCATTACCTCTGATAGGCGCCTTGTCATTATTAAAGGTCAAATTACCTGCAACCTGACCCGGACCATCGGACGGAAGGCTGATCAACGCCCATGTGAGCGCGCCAAAGATGGCGGCAACGGCAACAATAGTACCGATTACTAATCCTTTATTAGATGTTTCTTGCATACGGCCGAATTGTGGCAAATGGGATTAGAGATGTGAAGGATGGCTCTGCAAATAACGAATAATGTCAACGGCGGCCCGAGAACCGTCCCCAACCGCTACCGCAACCTGTTTTACTGGCGTGTCGGTCACGTCACCCGCTGACCAAATACCATCGACATTGGTTTTACCAACTTTGTCGACGATGATCTCGCCTTGCGCGTTTTTACCAACGAATGAAATCATGCCTGATTGTGGCATAAGCCCAACTTCGATAAAGACATCGTAGACCGGGAGCGTGTGTTGCTTGCCTTCTTGCTCATAGACGAGCGATTCGAGGCGAGTATCACCTTCAAATTTAACCGTTGTCGCATTGGTCAGGACCTTGATTTTTGGATCCTGTTCGCAACGCGATTTCATCACCTCATCACCTGATAATGCAGGATTGATAGTGAGAATGGTCACACTCTTTGAATACTTCGCTAATAATAACGCCGCATCCATGGCGGAGTTGCCACCGCCAATAACGGCGACATCTTGCCCGACCGTGAGTGGCGCCTCGCACGTCGCGCAATAGGTCACACCTTTGCTATTTAGCCGTTCTTCGCCAGGCACGTGCAATTTGCGATGCTCGGTGCCCGTTGCGATAAGGACGGTTACTGCTTGATACGTGCGTACGGCCGTCTTTATTTCAAATCCTCCTGGGATTTTTTTGATATCAAGGACAGGTTCTTGTTCAAACACATCCATGGCTTTGCGATAGTCTTCAAGATGTTTTTGAAAAAGCTCGACAAGTTGCACGCCGTTCACGCGATGAATGCCAAGATAATTTTCAACATCACTCGACCAAATCACTTGTCCGCCAAGTTGGCCGGCAAACATCGCAAACGACAATTTTTGCCGCGCAAAATAGACCGCAGCCGCCATACCTGCGGGCCCTCCACCAATAATAACGACGTCGTACATGAAAGGAGTATAACACACTCATGCGAACCCTCTGTCTGCATTATATTTTTTAGATAGACATCTCCCTTTAAAGGGAGATCTGATTCTGATTCTGATTCTGATTCTGATTCTGATTCTGATTCTGATTCTGATTCTGATTCTGATTCTGATTCTGATTCTGATTCTGATTCTGATTCAGCCACCCTTCTTTCCCAAAGAAGGGCAGGGATGATTCTGAGCGATCTCCCTCTACGGGGAGATGCCGCCCCAGGGTCAAAGTTTCAATACACTGACCAAAGTGACAAAATTTCACTTGCGCCGGCCGAAGACGACCTGATCGTACACGTCCCACTCATGCGCAGGCCTCGCCCAGCGGTCGTCGAGCCACGCGCCAGCGTCAAAGCGACCCACGTAGAACACACGTGGGTTACCGTCGGCGTCGGTGATAGGCTTCATGGCCACGTGAACATATTCACTCATTGGTTGATCTGTATACTGCCGTCGATATTCAGGACCCACTTCAGCGGGGCAAAGCTCAAGACCGAGTTCAGCGGCACGGGCATAGATATTTTGTACGGTATATCGTTCTAGTCCCAAAGCCCCGATGTTAAATTGTACGAGTTTTTGCTCATGCTTGTCTGGGCTCATGGCAAACTCTTGGCTGTCCATCATGTATTCTGCGGTCTGATATACCAGAAAGCCACCATCATTCAGTTCTTGCTTGAGCTGTTCTTTGCTCTTGCCGCCAATAGTGATGGTCTCAAGTTTAATGCGCTGTTCAGGGAATTGGGTATAGACATGTTCGACGGTCTCAGGGAGTTTGTCGAAGAGCCCGGGTTCAAGGGGGCCGATATAGGCTTTGGTGTCTTTGTTGATCTCAGAGACTGAATGGGCGATTTGGTCTTGGGCATATTCGAAGATCACAGAAGCATCTTCGTTGGGGTTGCGGCTTGATCGCAACTCTTCGACACGAGGGTCTCGATCATACCCAAAACCCTCGATAGAGGTATTGAGTTCGTACAGAAATTCAAGGTCGTTTTTGGTGAGGGGTTGGTCTTTTTGAGTTTTCTTTTCGATCTCGGTGAGCAGCTTCATGTCTGAGGCTTTTTTGGCATAGCTCTTGCCATCAGGAAATTCTTTCAGCTTCTCTTGCACGACTGGGGCGATATGGGGGTCGAGATTCTGCTGGGCGGCAATGCCACGTACTTCGGCGATACGATCCTCCTCCATACGAATGGCGGCACGAGGCACCGTGGGTTCGCCTTCGGCGGACATGGAGTAGTAGACATAGAAGTCGCCGGCTTGAAGTTGGGCTTGAGCCGTTGATTCGCCGGCAGTACACCAGCCGGTGCCATGGCCCTGAAGGGATTTGACGAGAGCAGAAGCATCTGAGCCTTGTTCATACTTCACCCATTCGCCCTTGGTGCTAAGAAGAGCTTCTTGTGAAGCCGGGGTGACTTGTTCAATGGCCCAGGCATAGAGCTTGGCAAAGTCATTGGCATCAAACCCTTTGGCAAAGGCTTCAAGATCAGCTTCATTAAGATCAAGGTTGCCGGTGATGTGTTGTTGCTGTTCAGTTTTGAGAGTGCTGATGCGGGACTGGAGAGCTTCGAAGTCGTCTGTGAATTCTGAATTTGCTTTTCTCTTCGTAGCTTTGGCTTGCTGCGTGAGTTTAGTGAGCTCTTTTTCTTTGGCTTGATACCCTTCGCTGTATTTCTTTTCGACGGCATCAAGAACATAGGCTAATGCTTCACGGTCGAGGTCAGGAAAAGGCTTGGTGGTGCCTTTAGAGCGCTTGGTGAAAGCATGCTTTTCTTTGTCATACTCACCCATGGTGGTGATTGAGCGAGTCGCCCAGTATTTGAGCCAATCTGGATAGGTGGCGTCAGGAGAAGAAAGATAGTCAACCCATTTGTCGAGCGAGCTCTCTTGGTCGGCGATAATGACCTCGGTGAGCTGATCACGAGCTTCGTCAGAAATCTCAATATCACCGTGACCTTGTTCACGGGCTAGGCGGCGTTGATCTTCAAAATACCCTTCTGGGACTTCGTTGGGTTTAATGACGAACTTCTTGTGCAGAACGTGCTTCAAGGCTTCAAGCCCACGTTCGCGGTGCTTGGGGTCTTTGCGCTCGGTGATCTCGGTGAAGCGATTGAGATAGTTCTGGATGCGGGCTTCAGGGTCTTGGGCGACACGTTCAGCCTCACCCGTCTTGAGCTTAGTGCGAATCTCGGTGCGCTTGGCAGCCACGGCCACTTCAGGGGCATTATGAAGGTTATACTTCTCTTTCAGAAAAGGGTTCTGGAGCGGGGGCATATGAAGAGATGATAACACAACCTCCGATAAACACTGGTATCGCGAGCCACTGTGTTGGCGTTAAAGCGAGATAAGTTTTGTCCGCAACGCGATAAAAATCTAAAACAAAGCGCGTGACGCCTTCAATCGCCATATAACTCCCCAACCAAAAACCTGGCGCACGTTGTTTGCGATTCATCCATAAAAACCAAAGACCGGTCACAAAACCAATCAAAGATAAATACAAACCATGATCATGACGTACCTCACCATTTGGATATCTGACGCCAAGCACCGAATGCGTCAGCGTACCCGGATGATCATGAATAAAAAAACAACCGAGACGTCCCACGCCACAACCCCAAGGCAAACCCCAAATTAACGTATCCGCATAAGCAATCCAATTTAGTTTGTGACGATAGAAAAAAGCGAATGACGCGACCGCGGCCCCAATGAATCCACCAAACATCGAAAAGCCCGGTACACGCGGATCAAGAATACTGAGTGGTGCTGACACGAATGTCCCGTCATCATAAAACAGTACATGCAATAAACGCGCACCAATGAATGAAGCAATAAAAATCCACAAGGCAAGGTCGAGAACTTTTTCAGCATCGAGCCCTCTGCTTTTTGCACGACGGTAGGCAAGATAGGTGCCTAGAACAAAACCAAGTGCGACCAATAATCCCCACGTATAAATGGTGAGTGGACCAATCGAAAACGACGTCCAACCAAAATACGGGATCATAGCGCCTTAAACATTTTTAAGGCGCGCTCAAAAGCGCGAAGCGATTCTTTGCCATCACTCATGCGCAATTGAAACGTTGAATCATGCACCAACATATTGCGCGTTTTATGTGCCGGCCATACGCGTCGAATCTCTGGATATTTGAATTCGGCCATTTTCATGCGTTCGCCCATGGTCTCGCCCGGGATCAAAAGCTGGCGCATGACATTGTCGAGTAATTTGTCAGCTTCGATGACGGCAAGCTTCATCCCCATCAAACCCATGCCCGATGTTTTTTGGATTTCATCCCACGTAGCTCGGATTTTTTTGCGATCGAGACCATCATCATCGTCGCGCGTACGCAGCTTTAATACCGCTAGAACCAAGAAAAACAACACCAGAATAACGGCGACGGCTCCAATCCACGAATAATTATTGGATGCCACGGCCGCTTGACCTTGGTTATTGAGGGCGACAACTTGAAAGATCAACATATATCCGCATTATGGCGCGGATTCGAATGCGGACGCAATAGAGAGCAATTGGTCGTCTTTAAACATCCCTCCAATAAACTGTAAACCAACGGGTAAACCATTGGTTTTGCCACATGGCACCGAGACTGCAGGGATACCGGCAACGTTTACGCCAACCGTATAAACGTCTTCAAGATACATCGCGAGCGGATCATTGATCTTCTCACCAATCTTAAAGGCTGGCGACGGTGTCGTTGGTGTCACAATCACGTCAACGCCTTCGAAGGCCTTGTTGTACGCGCGACGAATGAGCGTTTGGACTTTGCGAGCCTTGCGATAATACGCGTCATAGTAACCGCGTGAAAGCGCATAGGTACCGAGCATGACGCGACGACGCACCTCTTCACCCAAGCCTTGCAAACGCGACTGGCCGTAGGTTTCAATCAATGGCAAACCCTGTGCGCGTTGGCCATAACGAATACCATCGAAGCGCGAGATATTCGCCGATACCTCACAAGGCATCAATACATAATAAACAGCGAGCGCTTCGTCCATATATGGCAAGTCAATCTCAACCATTTCAGCACCAAGTTCTTTGAGCGTCTCGAGCGCCTTGCCGCATTCTTGGCGAACGCCGTCAGTCATCCCCTCTCCCCAGGCTTGTTTTGGGATGCCGACGCGAATACCTTTTAAGTCGGTGCGTTTTTCAAAATGAAATGGCGGCGTATTTACCGTCGTTTGATCGTGATAATCCTCACCGCGGATAATCTGATAAAGCAACGCCGCATCTTCAACCGTCTTGGTCATCGGACCAATTTGATCAAGTGACGAGGCCATCGCCATCAAGCCATAACGCGAGACGGTGCCATAGCTCGGCTTCAAACCGACGATGCCGGTAAACGCCGCAGGCTGACGAATAGAACCGCCCGTATCTGAACCAAGGGCCGCAATACAAAGATCGCCAGCAACCGCTGCCGCACTACCACCCGAAGAACCTCCAGGCACACGCTCAAGATCAACCGGATTGCGCGTAATGCCATACGCTGAGCGCTCGGTTGAACCACCCATGGCAAATTCGTCCATGTTTACACGACCGAGAAAAATCGCACCAGCATCTTTAAGTTTTTGCGTGACGGTGGCGTCGTATGGTGCAACGTAGCCATCCAAAATTTTTGAGCCACCTGTGACGTGCTCGCCTTCAATCAACATATTGTCTTTGATTGCGAGAGGGATGCCATCAATTTCAGAAAGCGCACTACCTGCGGCTCGGCGTGCATCAGATGCTTTTGCTTGTTCAAGCGCATGCGCTTCGAATACTTCGAGATAGGCGTGAATGTCGCCGTCTTTTGCGCGAATGCGATCGAGATAGGATTGTGTGAGTTCTACCGACGTGACGGTTTTGTTGGCAAGCGCATCAGCGGCTTGCTTGAGGGTCATGAGTTCGTACATAGCATTCGTCAGTGATTAGGATTTTGGGTTGTCAAAAACAGCAGGCGCACGCAAAAGACCATCCTTCTTATCAGGAAAGTTTGCGATAATACCGTCATGTGTTGTTTGTGTGGACGGAATCGCTTCATCTCCGCGCAAGGCACGGATCTCATCAGTATCCTCGGTTTCTGGCACATCGTCGGTATTCACCTCAGATAAGCGTCCAACGTAATTTAATATTGGATCGATGGTTTGCTCCATACGAGCCATTTCTTCTTCAGTAAGGGCGAGGCGGGACAATTCGGCGAGCCTGGTAATGTCATTGCGATTGAGAGCCATATGGGCGCAGAATGCCACGTAAATCCCAATTGCTCAAGCGCAGACTGCGTGATAGCCTAGCCGGCGTATGAAACACACATTTTATAAGTCAGGTTTGGCCATCATGACCGCTGTTTCACTGTTCTCACCAACGGTGGCTTTGGCGCTCACCCCAACCCAATGGTTTAACCAACTCGCTCGCACCTCAAGCGCGCAATCAACGGTTGCCGCTGATGCAACGATCGATATTGGCGTCATCGAACGCTTTTTAGACAAAAAACGCAAAGGATCATCGGGAAACGTTAATCTCTCGATGTCGCTTCGCACGCCACAAGCGGTAGGAAATATTCAAACATCTGAGGGCATGCTCTCGCTCAATAAGCTCAAAGTCACAGGTATGGACCTCGGCCTCCCTTTTGAGGTCAATGAACCTATCGCCTTTGAATGGAAGCAAACGAGCGACAGTGTCTTTATCCGCGTGACAAAGGTCCCTGCCTCTTTGCTTGAATATGCAAAAGAATTATCCCAAGTAGACTATTCGGGTCTCATCGGCAAATGGATTGCGGTCCCTTTTGACCAACAATCCTTGCTCGAAGAAGTCGGTATCAAAAATAGTGACAATGCGAATGACGCCATCAATAAAGGCCCACTCGCTAAAACTCAACTCATCACCTCCGTCCGCCAAGAAAAGAAATGGAAGAACGCCGCGGGCCAAGACATGATTCGCCTCACTGGTCGCTTGAATCCGGCCATTGCAACCATTCTCTACCAAGAACAGGTCAAACAAGCGAAAAAAGACTATCCTGTTGGTGCCATGAGAACGACGCGTTTGAACGAGCTCTATAAAGACTACGTCAAATCACTCGCTGCCGTTAAAAGCGTTTATCTCGCGGCAAATATCAATACGACAACGAAACAATTTGAACGCATCGAATTCAGCGCCAAAATCACCGAACCAAAAGAAGAATGTACCTGGAATAGCAGCTACACCAAAGAAAACTGTAAAAAAGTTGGCACCACCGAGACCACGGTCAAAGGCGGTATCAATCTCAAAAAAGACTCCGGTGCGCCGGTTATGGCCCCAGCCGAGTTCATGACCATACAAGATGTCATGGCGTATCTCGAGAGCCAATTACCTACTCCTGAGCCCTTTGAGCTCTTCGGCGAGACCTTAGAAACCGAAATGGCACCGTAGCCCTGTCACATGTTATTCGACATGACAATACCCTTGTCATTTCGAGCCTAGCAGAAACCCCTTCACAAAATCGTGGAGGGGTTTTATAGTCCCGGCGGAGGTCATCATGTTTCATCCCAGAATCGCTCTTTTGGTCGAATACACCAACCGCATCGAAGAACCCAATCACTCGGCTATGCGCCGCCTCTTGCTCGCCGAGGGCGAACGCATCGCCCTCTCGCCCGGGTCAACCCATAACCACCAAACATGGCCTGGCGGCTATGTCGACCACATGGTCGGCATGATCGAGGTCGGCCAAACGGTCTACGGGTACTCAAGAAAGAAGCACGCCTTCTCTTTTGGCGACTTGGTACTCGTTGTCTTGCTTCACGACATCGAGAAGCCCTGGAAGTACGTGGACAAGCCCGAAGGCACCCAACGGGTCTTCAATAACCCGGCTGAAATCAAAGCCTTCACCCAAGAGATCATCCAGCACTATGGATTCGTCTTGAATGACCAGCATCTCAATGCGCTGAAATATGCGCATGGCGAAGGCGATGACTATCGCCCTGATCAGCGCGTCAACGGTCCTTTAGGAGCCATGCTCCACATCTGCGACTACTACAGTGCTCGCATCGAATTCGATCGACGCATTCTGCCACCCCTCGAGGGCTAACGCACGCGCTTCAAAAACGCCTGCTCATCAAGCACAGGAACCCCGAGTTTCTGTGCTTTTTCTATCACCACTTCTTCCACTGATACGTCTTTTGGCTAATGTCATAGCCATTAAAGTTTGTTGGATGGACGGCTTTGCCCTGTATATTGTTTGGCACTTCAATTCTCGATAGCTTGCCACCGTCACGCAAAGGCTTCAATACTCCCGCAATCGACGGACGATTCGTTGAAGCCTGTGATGCTTCATCAACGACAATCGCTACTTTGCGTCCCATCTTCTTGGCAACACCTTCGACATAACTCATGAGCTGATCGACAAAGGCTTTTGGCATGAGACGGTTGATCGTGTTCTCGAGAGGATTCATGCCGCGCATGATGAGTACAGGGTTATCTTGAGCATCCTCCGCTTCAATAAGAAGACAAGATCCGACAAGCTTGTCTTTGATGGGATCAGGAGGGATAGGATTGTCTTGCTCATCTTTTTCTTTGAGTACGAAAGTAAGTGAGGTGATGTTAGGAAAATCTTTGGCGATATTGTATTTGCTTGCCCAGCAGGCATCGCTGATATGACCTGAGAACTCAAGAAGCGTGCCTCTAGATGGGATGATTTCGATAGACTGGGTTTCGGTACCTGCTTGAATGGCGCGTTCAAAGGCTTCAGAAGCCTTTTTGATTTGAGGGGTACGCAAAATACGCTCACCCGCATGACGAAGTTCTTTTTCTTCTTTGGTGAGAGGTTTTTCTTGACCTTTACCGAGAGCGAGCGTTTCTTGAATAAGCACATGGTCAGTGAGATTAAGCAAGGTATTTGCTTGATCACGGGTGATACCCTCTTCTTGATCAGCTTTAGGGATCTCAACGTCAGGCAAGCGCAAAACAGAAACCGTAGAGAACAACATGCGAACAGCACCACGATATGGATCAAGAGCTTCTTCGCCTTTTGCCAAGGTTTCTGGCTTAAGCAAAGCGCGAAGAGCTTCAACCGAGGTTTCTTGGTTGGTTTGATCACCAAAGATACGTTCAATGCTGCCATTGAGTGATTCGGCCTGAAATGAGACAAAGACATCAATGAGACGTTGCTTGGTTTCAAGGCCTTTGAGACGACCTTGTTTCTGGCGGTCATCCATCTCGGTTGAAGCGGAGATGCGTTCGCGCTCTTTGTTAACGAAGGAAGAGAGATTGGTGACAGCGTTACCAAGTGACGCGTCAAGCGTTGATTGCATGCGTTCAAGGGCGGCGGGGCGCGTAGCGGGGTCACGAAGTTGAGCGGCGAGAAATTGAGCGCCCTCTATGGCGGTAGCCACCGTTTTTACACCATCAATAGCTTCTGGTTCTTGAACGACTTTGGCAGTTTCGGTGGATGCTGTCGGAATATCGAGAAAGGCGTTCTGGTAGGCAAAATGGGTTCTGGTGAGGCCAGCTTCTTGGTTATGTCGTACTATATCCAACGTTTTCAAAAACTCATCATCACCATGTTGTCCGAATTGCGAACCCTCAAAACGAATTTGTTTTTTGAGAAAGCTTGTAAAAACCGGCATATCAGCAATGCCTTCATGAATTTCTTCTTTGCGAATGAAAGCGAAGACTTCTTCACGAAAGCGAGCACGGAGAGATTCGAGGCCATCTGAACCAGGGTGCTCGATACCAAGGATACGAGCTTCTTCAGGGATACCATCTGCTTGTTTTGAAGTTAGCATGGATTCATAAAGCTCAATGCCCTCGCGAGTGACATGGGCCCCGAAGTCTCGCAAAGCAAGGTACGAAGCCTTGGCAAGAATGGGCTGTTCCTTATTCTGGAGGAAGTCTAAATCTTGGAGGCCGAGAGCAGGGGCATTAGAGACGAGTGTCGAGAGCGTAAAGAGACTACGTTCTTCAAGAGCTTCTTTCAGCTTTGCTGTGGCGTATGAACGAAATTCGGTGGGAGAGAGACCGAGCTCACGAGAATAGGAGACGAAGAGAATAACCCCATCAAAACTATCGTTAGCAATATGACTCTTGAGGGATTCTTTCACGATCGCTTCAAAATCCTCATTCATCAAAATGCCGGCCTCAAAAGCTTGAGAGAGCGCTTTGCGAGCATAGTCAATATGACCAACAGAGAACATGTGCTGCACTTTTTGAACCACGGTAGCTTTTATTTCTTCTGTTTGAAAATCTTCTTTGGCAGCAAGTCCTGCTTCGACGGTCTGAGCAAGGACACCGAAGAAGGATGCAAGGGCAGTGGAAGAGATATAACTCATCACCCCTTGATTGGCCGCCGCCTTTATTTCTTCTGTTTGAAAATCCTCCTTCATCAAAATACCGACTTCTGTCGCTCTGGAGATTATTGGAAGAGCGTAACTGATACTGCCAGAGGAAAGCCCAACGTTCACTGCTTCGATAGTTACGGATCTGAGCTCTTCAGGTGAAAAATCTTCTTTCGTGACAAGTCCGGCATTGATGGCTTTAGCGAGGCCGGAGAGAGCTTTATCGACCTTTCCGCTGAAAAATTGATTCTTCACGCTTTCAACCAAGGCGTTATGAAAATCTTCTTTAGTAGCAAGTCCGGCTTTAATAATTCGAGAGATTGCAAGGATGGCGTTGTCAATAAGGCCATTGGAAAGATCCCTCTTCACATGCTCAAGCACGACGGATTCAAACTTTTCTGAGAGAAGATTTTCTTTGGTGCTAGCACCAGCTTCGATAGCGCTGGAAAAAATTGAGAGAGCGATATCGACACGACCCTTAGAGATCCAGCCTTTCATACTCTCGGTCAAAGCGCTTTGAAAATCTTCTTTCGTAGCGAATCCAATTTGGACGGATTGAGAAATAACGCCGAGAACATGGTCTATCTTATTTTTGGATAACTCGCTCTTCACGCTCTCGATGGCGGTGGATCGGAGCTCTTCAGGTGAAAAATCTTCTTTCGTGACAAATCCGACTTCAATGGCTTTCGCGAGTCCAAAGAGGGTGTGATCAACATCACCAAAAGAGAAGCTACGCCTCGCCCTGTCGACAATGAAGGATCCGATCTCTTCTGAAAGAAAATCCTCTTTTGTGGCAATACCAGCTTCGATGGCTTTGGAGAAATTAGAGACGGCCTCTGCAACGTAGCCCCTAGAAACCAAGGTCATTATATCTTCGATAACCTTAGCTCTGACCTCCTCCTTTGACTCACGCTCTAAATCTGTCTTTTTAATTTCAACAAGATCAACCTGATTTACTGGAGCTTGTTGATGACGAATCTCAGCTTCATCACCATCTACAAAAGTAACCTCTTTTGCAACACTCAGAACCTCTTGCTTAAGAGTTTCTTGTGTAGACTTAATACCTGGATAGCTCTCCATAAACTTCATAGATGCTTCGCCATAGGATACCTTGTTTGCCAACAGATAGAAACCCTCACAATACTCAAGACTACTTCATTTTCTTCAAAAACGCCTGCTCATCAAGCACAGGAACACCCAGTTTCTGTGCTTTTTCTAATTTTGAACCGGCTTTATCACCTGCAACAACAAAACTTGTGAGCTTAGAAACGGATTCAGAAATATCTCCGCCAAGATTGCGAATCAATACCTTCGCATCATCTCGCGACATCGTCTCTAGCGTACCGGTCAGCACCCACGTCGTCCCTTCAAGTTTACCGCCAGCGGCACGAGGCTTTTCATAATGGATCTTCATCGCCTTATGCAAGCGTTCGGCACGTGCTGAATCTTGCTTATCTTCAAAATATTCGCGAATGGCTTTTGCAACAACCTCACCAATGCCTTCGACGTTTTGCAGTTCTTCTTCGGATGCTGTGACGAAATCATCGTACTTAGTAAACGCTTTCGCTAAATCACGCGCTGTCTCTTCGCCGACATGGCGAATGCCAAGCGCATATAAGAAACGCGGATATGCGATCTCACGCTTTGATTGAATCTCATCAAAGAGCTTTTGCGCGGATTTTTCAGCGAAGCCTTCAAGTGATAAGAAGTCACCTTTTGAAAGCTCAAAGAGATCTGCCGGTTCATGGACGAGGCCGGTTTGGACGAGCTGTTCGACGATTTTATCACCAAGACCATTGATATCTGCCGACATGCGGCCAGACATATGCAGAATGCGCGCCACCTCTTGAGCAAAACAATTCTTATTGGTACACATGGTCGCCACTTCACCTTCGACGCGTGTGACCGCTGAATCACAAATTGGACACTTAGCTGGCATCTTGAATTTCTTTTCTTTACCGGTACGCAACTCCGTCAACACTTTGATGACTTTTGGTATGATATCGCCCGCTTTTTCAATAATCACCGTATCACCTATGCGCACGTCTAAACGGTCAATTTCATCTTGATTATGCAAAGAAGCACGCGAAACCGTGGTACCTGCGACTTGTACCGGGTCCATGATCGCTACCGGCGTCAAAGCACCCGTGCGACCAACCGAGACTTCAACCTCACGTACAACCGTCGTTACCTGCTCAGCCGGAAACTTCCATGCAATGCAGGCGCGGGCGGTTTTTCCGACGACGCCAAGCGATTCAAAAAGCGCATCATCATTCACATTCACGACAATGCCATCAATCCAGTACGGCAACTTTTCACGCTTCTTGCCAATTTCGGCAAAAAGTTTTTCGACGTCATCGAGGTTCTTGCAATACCTATTTGCCGGATTTTGCGGAAAGCCCAAAAGCGTCAATACCTCATGCGCTTGCTCATGCGTGGTGAATCCGATATCGCTAATCAATGAATAACCAAA